>Ga0214923_10003827_pt1 | contig 18625 bp, 21 predicted proteins | sample LL1510_MetaG_FD_177993 | JGI IMG/M metagenome (GOLD analysis project Ga0214923, IMG submission 177993) | Freshwater microbial communities from Lake Lanier, Atlanta, Georgia, United States - LL-1510 | ecosystem: Environmental > Aquatic > Freshwater > Lake | place: USA: Georgia | collected... | reverse complement strand
CGCGCCAGATTTAAGTTGGAGTTCATATTTTCTTCCAGGAATTGTTGCAGGAATTTCAGGTTTTCTCGGCCTCACTTTCTTTTATGCCGGTCTTGCAACGGGACGCATGGGAGTTGTCTCACCAATAAGTTCGTTAGGCGCACTCATTCCACTTACCGTGGCACTTATCAATGGTGAGCGTCCAACCACATTGCAATTATTAGGAATGGGCATTGCATTAATTGGCGCATTCTGTGCAAGTGGACCCGAGATTCAAAGTGGACTCTCATTAAAGCCTCTCGCGCTCGCACTTGGCGCGACATTTGGATTTGGCGCAGCGCTAACTTTTATGGCGATGGGATCAAAGGATAGTTCGCTCTTAACAATGACAACCATGCGTGTTACCTCAGTGTCAATTGCAGCTCTCATTGCTCTTCGATATCGATCGATTGGTGGAATTCCAGCGAAAACGTTACCGCTACTAATTTTCATCGGAATCGCGGATTTCTTAGCGAACTTCACAATCGGCATTGCAACCACCAAAGGTTTGGTATCAATAACGATGGTACTGGGCTCACTCTTTCCCATTGTCACATCAGTGATGGCATTTAAATTTCTTCACGAACGTCTTCATCGCGTTCAATATGCAGGAATAGTCTTTGCTATTTTGGGAATTTCGCTGATTTCGATTTAATTATCTATTTCGTAAGTGTAAGAAAGATTTCACCTTCGCGTTCTACTTTAGATTCTTGAGAAAAATCGAGAAATTCTTCCTTCCAATTAAATCCAGGAGTATCGCCGCTCTTATCGGTAATGGTGAGATGGATTCTTCTCATTACTGGCAGGAGTTCACGGAAGAGGCGCGGCCCACCCTCAATAAGAATATGAGGTCCAAACTCTTTAACTGCTCGTGCAATTGCCTCGCGAGGAGAGCTTTGCCACAGCACGGCTTTGGGGTTGGTGTGCTTGGTTAACGAGCGAGAGAGAACAATGAGTGGGACAGGTGTTTTTTCATAGGGTTCCGATCGAGCGGTACCGCCGCCAATCATGATGACATCAAATTCTCTGCGAAGCGCAAGAAATCGTTGGCGATCTGTGGTTGAGCTGATCTCACGTGATGATCCGTTCTTTGTGAGCGAGCCATCTGCGCCAATGACGAGCGATAACTCGATATGCGCATCCATCATGGCTACAAGATAACCCCTTGTCAGTGGTTGAACCTATTGTCAGTGCCATGATTATTGATTGCGATAGTTGCGTCGTCCGTGAAATTGCATGTCATGATTGTGTTGTTTCAGTCATTCTTGCATCGAAACCTAAATCAATAGATTCACTAACTTCTATAGATTCAGACGATAAGCCCAATTCAATTGATGACGAGGAGAGAGCCGCTCTTGCGCTCCTTTCATCGCGTGGAATGGTCCCGCCTCTGCGATTTAGTGAAAATTCACAGAGTGCTATGCGGGCGAAGTAGCTCTTACGGCTTGAGTCAGTAAGGGTCGACTGGCTAGCCTCATGCGGTGAAACGGCGATATTGGCGCAGTATTCAAATCTCTGGCATATCGCTTGCTCTCATACTTGGTCTCACACCGCAATCTTTCGCGGCTCCTAATCTCAAAGATGTTCAAGCGAAAGTTGAAGCGCTTCAAGAGGAAGCGGCGATTGCTGCTGAGAATGCACAGGCTGCAAAAATTCAACTGGCATCTCTCACTAGAACGCTCGCATCTGTTCAGCAGAAGGCAGCAGTTCAAAAGAACAACGTTGATTCACTCTCAAAATCACTGAGCGCAATTGCGGTCACTCAATTTAAATCCGGTGGCCTCAGTCAGAGTTTAGAGTTGTTATTTTCTAGCGATCCTCAGTTGTATTTGAGTACTGCGGGTTCGCTCGAAGCAATCACTCGAAAAAAAGCTATTCAACTCCGTCAATTTTCAGCAGCACAACAGAGACTTACCGCAACTACATTTACTGTTAATGACAAACTCACCTTGGTAGCGCGCGCGAAAGCAAAATACGAAGCCGAGATGAAGAGCGCACAGAAGAAGCTTGATGAAGCGCAAGCTCTTCTCGATAGCCTGCAGGCGGCTGAGCGCGAACGACTCTTGAAATTACAACAGCAGCAAGAGGATGCCGATCAAGCAAGTTCATTAGCTCAAGTAGCGCTAGCCAATAACGTCTCCGGCCGAGCTGGTATCGCTCTTAGGTTCGCGCTGAAGCAGATCGGCGATAAGTATGTCTTCGGTGCGGCTGGCCCAGTTTTGTGGGATTGCTCCGGTTTAACAATGCGCGCGTATCAAGCTGCTGGAGTTTCATTACCTCATTCATCACGTTCACAAGCGCGGATGGGCAAAAGTGTGACAAAGGGAGCACTTATGCCAGGTGATCTCATGTTCTTCGGATCGCCAGTTTCACACGTCGGTATTTATATGGGTGGCGGAAAGATGGTGCATGCACCACGACCAGGATCTCGCGTCAAAGTTGTTCAATTCGATAGCAGTTACAACTTAGGAAGAAAGCGATTCGTTGGTGCCCGTCGGTTCTAAACCTTCAATTCTGCTTGTCACCAATGATTTCGGACCTCGCGCTGGCGGGATTGAAACATTCATTATTGGACTTCTTGAGCGAATGCAGCCGGGAACGGTCATGGTGTACACCTCACAACAAGCAGAGAGTGAAAGTTTTGATCAACGCTGGCGTGAACGGTACGGCGTTCTCGTCATTAGAGATCGAAGTTCAATTCTTCTCCCAACACCACGTGTCAATCGTGCAATCAAGAACATTATCAGACGCGAAGGAATTGAGAGCGTTTGGTTCGGCGCGGCTGCGCCACTTGCTGTCATGGCTAAAGCCTTTCGCGCAGTCGGAGTAAAAAAAATAGTCGCGCTTACTCATGGTCACGAAGTGTGGTGGGCGAAGATTCCGCCGTTTTCATTTGCAATGAAATTCATTGGCGCACACGTCGATCATCTCGGCTATTTAGGGGAGTTTACGCGAAATGCAATTGCGCCATCACTGAATAAACGTGATCAAGATAAATTAATCAAAATTGCACCAGGTATTGACACGGAACATTTCTCAATCACGCCACGTGATGCTGCTTTGGTAGCTGAACTCGATATCACAGACTCGCCAACAATCGTGTCAGTTGGGCGATTGGTGCATCGCAAAGGTCAGGATCAATTAGTGAAGGCGTTGCCACGAATTATCGAAAAGTTTCCTCAAGTGAAATTGATTTTTGTTGGAACCGGTCCACACCAAAAGACAATCGAGAAATTAATGAAGAAACTTAGAGTGGAAAAGTCAGTTCGCTTTATTGGACGCATTCCGCATGAGCAGTTGCCAAAGTATTTTGCGCTTGGAGATATCTTCGCCATGCCATCGCGCTCGCGGTTATTTGGCTTAGAAGTTGAAGGCTTAGGAATCGTTTATTTAGAGGCGAGCGCCTGCGGACTCCCGGTTATTGCTGGAAATTCAGGTGGTGCACCAGATGCAGTGCTACCTGGAAAGACTGGCGTTGTCGTCGATGGCACCTCTGAGAAAGAGATCGCAGATGCCGCCATCCATCTCCTCTCTGATATGTCGAGAAGCAGAGAGATGGGAAGAACTGGTCGTGAGTGGGTAGTGAGCGATTGGCGATGGGAGATCTGGTCAAAAACGTTTAATAATCTCTTTTCTTCATCATTGAAGTAGCCCAAATTCTCTCGCTTTATTGATCGCTGCAACACGGTTTGCCACGCAAAGTTTTCGATAGATCGCTGCGACATGAGTCTTAACGGTTGAATCACCTAGAAAGAGCGTTTCCGCGATTTGATGAATCGTCTTACCGCTGGGCAAAATCTCAAGAACTTCTAGCTCTCGCCCTGTTAAACCATGGGCTTGTGAACCATAATCAAAGAGATCGCGCGCGCGGTGGGTAGAGAATGCCAACGGTGAATGTGCAGCATGCTTGATTGCAGAAACAAGTTCTGCAATTGGCGCAGATTTCTCAACATAGCCACTCGCACCTGCCTGCATCGCAGCTTTAATCTGTTCAGGCATGTGTGAAACGGTCAGCACAACGAGACCAATTTTTCGTGAGTGTGTTCGTGCCCACCGCACGACATCAATGCCATTTCCATCAGGGAGATGAATATCTACAACGACAATGTCTGGATTGAGTGTTGCGATTTGGGCGATTGCTTCGTGACGAGAACTCGCTTCGCCTACTACTTTAAATGTGGTGTCATGCGCGAGAGCGCGTCTTAGTCCTTCTCTAACAATTTCATGATCGTCTACTACCAATATGTGAATCATCTTTCTCTGGAACATCATGACGTGGAAGAAGTATTCGATAGTGCGTTCCGACTGAACTACTCTCCATGGTCAGTGCTCCGCCAAGTGACGTTATTCGCTCCTTTATACTCTGCAGACCAAAATGTTGTGATGTGATCGTTGCGCGTCCCACGCCATCATCAGAAAGGGTGATGAGCCAATGGTCGTTATATAACTCTGACTGAAGCGTAAAACTCTTTGCGTGTGAATGGTGAATCGCGTTGAGGGCGACCTCTCTAAAGACTGCGTGAAGCTCTCGGATGTGGTCTTCGTTTAATGGCGGAATCTCACCAAGTGCCTGGAATTGAATGGAAGATCCCGCAAAGAGTTCAGCGAGGCCATCCATCACTTCATGATTAATGCGCCGAAGTTGAAAAATATCTTCGCGAAGTTTTCGAACAATTTCCGTGGCATCGAGTCGAACTCGTCTAATTTCGGAACGGAGTGAAGGCGTTAAATCTGGCCGTGCAATAACGGAATCGAGCGTATAGCCGAAGGCAACCAAATCTTGAATCACTCCGTCATGTAAATCGCGGGCGATTTGAGATCTGATATCGAGATCAGGCAAAGAGCGCTTCGATCTCCTTCGCAAATTGCTGTGCAACAACATGTCGCTTCACTGAAAGTTTGGCGGTGAGTTGTCCACCCGCAATTGAGAAGTCTGTCGGCAATATCGTGAACTTACGGATTGATTCAGCTCGACTTACCGCTTTATTTGCTTCATCCACGGCAGTTTGAATGACAGCGTTAAGCGTTGGATCGTTGACGAGATCAGCGACACTTGCACCATCCTTCTTATTTGCAGCGATCCATGATTTGAGTGCATCCTGATCGAGGGTGACTAACGCGGCAATAAATGGTTTGTTATCACCAACAACCATGCATTGGCTAATAAGCGGATGAGCACGAAGGCGATCTTCAAGTACTGCTGGCGCAACATTCTTACCGCCGGAGGTAACAATCAATTCTTTCTTGCGTCCGACAATATAAAGGAATCCTTCCGAATCAATTCGCCCGAGATCGCCAGATCGGAAAAATCCATCATCAGTGAAAACTTCTTTATTTGCCGAATCGTTCTGCCAATATCCGCGCATCACGATTGGGCCTTTAATGAGAACTTCACCATCATCATCAATTTTGATTGTCGTACTTGGAATTGGTCGACCTACGGAACCAACTTTGTGGGAAGTGGTGAGGTTTAATGTCGCACCCGCAGTTGTTTCAGTAAGTCCATAACCTTCAAGAACTCTCACACCTGCACCGCGATAAAAATGTCCAAGCCGTTCACCAAGTGGCGCGCCACCAGAAATTGCAGCTTCAACTCGGCCGCCAAGAAGATGGCGAATCTTTGAGAAAACTAGTTTGTCGAAGAGCGCGTGTTTAGCGCGAAGTGCAATGGAGATTTTTCCAGTATCAAGCGCTTGGCTATATGCAATGGCAACAGCTGCCGCTTTGCGGAATATCTCACCTTTGCCACCTGCATCTGCTTTCGCTTCTGCACCGTTATAGACCTTTTCAAAAATGCGGGGGACAGCGAGAACGAATGTCGGCTTAAAGGATGCAAGGTCTGGCATCAATCGACCTACTGGGTCACTGCAATGCGCCATATGTAATCCAGCTCGGATTGCACCGATTTGAACCATTCGGCCAAAAACGTGCGCAACTGGCAGGAAGAGCAACGTTGAACCACCAGGTTTGAGGAAGAGATCACTTGCGCCAGCGACAACATTGCCGCACTCAGCGATGAAGTTTTCGTGCGTAAGTTGAACACCTTTTGGTTTACCGGTTGTGCCAGATGTATAAATTAACGTTGCGAGATCAGATGGCGCGAGTGAATTTCTACGTTGATCAATCTCATCATCGCTAATAGAAGCACCTGCATTTGCAAGAATTGAAAGTACGTTCTCGGTCATTAACCAGAGATTTTTTACAGCTGTTGGAAGAATCGGTGACACCGTTTCTTTATGAGTAGGTGTTTCAACAATTATCGCGACCGCACCTGAATCGGAGAGAATCCACTCAACTTGTTCGGCAGAAGATGTTTCGTAAATTGGAACGACAACTCCGCCGGCATACCAAATCGCAAAATCTAAAATGGTCCACTCATAACGGGTGCGAGCCATGATTGCGACGCGATCACCTTGCTTGATACCGCTCGCAATAAGCCCTTTTGCCGTTGCGCGTACTTCTTGATCAAGTTCATGGGCAGTAACTTTCTGCCAACCTTCACCGAGTGGGCGGGAGAGCATGACGCGCGTTGGTTCAAATCGCGCTCTATCTGCAATGTAGTTAGTGAGGTTTCCGTTAGATGCGACAGGTTCGAGCGCCGGGACCGAGTATTGATTCATATGCCAACGCTAGCGGGGAAGGCGGGATTTGTGGAGAGGGCGGTAACCTTGCGCCATGTCTGATGTATCGAAAGCAACCGTAACAATTGATGCTCCAATGAGCGAAGTCTCTGAGATTTTAAAGAAGATCGCTGATTACCCTTCCTGGTCTACGACTATAAAGTCAGTAACCGTCGATGAGAGCGATGCGAATGGCAATCCAGTAAAAGTTAGGCTCGCAGTAGATGCCGGCGTAATGAAAGATCGGCCGACCCTTTCCTATGACTGGAGCGAAGCGCCAGGAAAAATTTCTTTCTCCCTTGATGATGCAGACTTAATGACTGAGATGACCGGTGTTTATCTTGTGAAAGATAACGGCGATGACACCACTGATGTGACGTACGAACTCACCGTCAATCTTTCAATGCCAGTACCAGCGATGATGCGCAAAAAAGCAGAACAAGCAACGATTGATCTTGCACTCTCACAATTAAAGAAGCGCGCCGAAGGTTAATGTCACAGAGCTCGAAATCTCAGTACACCATCGGTGTTGATATTGGTGGCACCAAAGTACTCGGTGGAATTGTTGACCGAGACGGCGTAATAGTTCATACCTCTCGAAAAGATACCCCGCGAGAAGGTGGATCAAAATTAGTCGACACGATCGCTGACGTCATTGAAGAGTTACTTCACTATGCGAAAAATCAAAACATTGAAATTCCAGCGATCGGAATTTGTACTGCTGGCGTAATTTCTCAAGATCGTCGAACTGTCAGTTATGCGCCGAATATCGCCGGTTGGTGGGAGCCATTTGATCTGGTAGCTGCGCTCTCGCCAAGAATCTCCGTTCCCATGTATGTTGAAAACGATGCGAATGCTGCGATTTGGGGCGAATATAAATTTGGCGCAGCGCAAGGAAAAGAGAATGTTGTTTTATTAACCATCGGAACCGGGTTAGGTGGCGGAATTATTGTTGATGGCCACATTGTTCGAGGTGCCCATGGTGGCGGTGCGGAGATCGGGCATACCAATTTGGTTTATGAAGGACATCTCTGTGGATGTGGCGGACGTGGTTGTTTTGAATCGTATGGATCTGGAACTGCGCTTTTGCGCCATGCTCGAGAAGCTATTAGCGCATCACCTGAATTGTCTCGAAATCTTTTAAGTCGAGGTAATGGAACTATCGATGGGTTATTAGGAAAACATCTCATGGAAGCTGCACAAGAAGGCGATCGCGTTGCGCTCGCTGCCTTTAATACAACGGGCCAATGGATTGGTCTAGGAATCGCTAGCCTGGTTGCACTTCTTGATCCAGAATGTTTCATCATCGGCGGTGGCGTGATTGATGCAGGTGAAATTATTTTGAAACCCATTCGTGAATCCGCGCAACGAAATATGCCATTTAGTGGCCGAGTAACTGTTCCGTCCATCATCCCAGCAACGCTTGGCAATGATGCAGGCTTAGTAGGAGCAGCAGATTTAGCGCGTTAGAGCGCGCTGCCATCTCCTTCACGCGGTTCGTTCCGTAACTCTGCAAAGAGAAAGAACGCTCCTACCGAAAGTGCAATTAACCCTGGCCAGATATCAAGACCTAATGGATCACTCCCAAAAATTTTGATCACGAGGATGTAGAGCGGCCCACTGATAAGAGCTGCAAGAGCATTTTTCTGCCGTTTCTTAAGTTTCGGTGGTTGCGACGGATGTGCATACAGAGACCGTTCGTATCGAGATTCTTCGCGTTGTGAACTCTCTAAAATATCTAAGTAGTCGCTTCCTTTGACATCAAGTTGGGCCACGATTTCATCAAATTCTGCTCGGACTAATTCATCATCATCGTGAAAACCTTCGCCTGACCCAATTTCACCAGAAAGTACTTCTTTGATGAAAGAGATGGATTCGCTATTAAGAAGGTCAGAATCGTAATCAAGAGCGACATTGTGAAAAGAGCGCTCAAAAACTATTTCACGAATATCAATGGAACTGACATTATCAATAATGGTTTCAGAATTTTCTGGATTGACAACATGATCAAGCGGTGAATAACCGATAAACAGTGGAGTATCGACGAGATAGAGATCTCGTTCTGTAATTCGCCACAGTTTGCGCGCAGAGTGAAGCGCTTTGAGAGCAATCCGTCGATAGCTATGAAGTGGTGGGTTTGGTGTAGCCACATCAGTCGGTCCACCTTTAAGGGATGGAATAAAGAGTTGAAGAACGGGAACTAGTTTCATCACTCGTCGTCTGTCATGGACGACCGGATTTACAAGGAGAAGTCCTTCAATTTCAGATCCGCGAATTTGAACTAATCGCAAGGCGAGCGCTCCACCCATTGAAAATCCCGCAACAAAAACTCGATCGCAGAGTTCTAATAATTTCGTCAACGCTACGTCAACTTCGGTGAGCCAATCGTGATAATTCGTTCTATTTAATTCAACCCATGAACTCCCATGCCCCGGAAGTCGGGGAACTGAGACTGTAAATCCTTCACCGTGAAGTGCTTTTGCCCATGGATCAACTGATACCGGTGATCCACCAAAACCATGAATGACGAGAACTCCGATTTTTCCGCCCGAATAAAACCGAGCATGTGAATCTGGAATTTCGTGCGTGCTCACGCTCTGATGGTGTCACACCTGGGGGAAAGCACTAAATTAGGCACATGAATTTCCCAAGGCTGCCATTGCCGAAATTGCCTTTTCTCAAAATGCCAAAGGCTAAACACGGAGAAGATGCCGCCTACTCTTTACTGAAAGCATTTCTTGCGCCAATTTTAATGGCGCTCTTTCGACCAAAAGTTACCGGCTTACGTAATGTTCCAAACTCAGGGCCGCTCATCATCGCCTCAAACCATCTCTCATTTAGCGATTCAATCTTTATGCCGCTCGTGGTGCCAAGAAAAGTGACGTTCTTAGCGAAGAGTGAATATTTCACTTCACCTGGTTTAAAAGGATTTATTAAAAAATTAACATTTATTGCATTGGGCCAAGTTCCAGTTGATCGTTCTGGTGGCAGAGCAAGTGAAGCGGCGTTAATTACTGGACTTCGAGTTCTCGGTCGCGGGGATTGCATTGGTATCTATCCTGAAGGTACGCGATCACCAGATGGGCGCTTATATAAAGGACGTACCGGTATTGCTCGAATGGCGCTTGAGTCAGGTGCTCCCGTTGTTCCTGTCGCAATGCATAACACAGCAGAGATTCAACCTACCGGCCAAGTTGTTCCTCGAGTTCGTCAGGTTGAGATGGTCTTCGGTGAGCCCATGTACTTCGACGGTGATTCCACTGACCAGACGCGATTACGCGAAATCACTGATGAGATTATGCAAACGATTCAAAAACTTTCTGGCCAAGAGTACGTCGATATCTATGCAACGAAAGCAAAAACTCTTCAGAATCAAAGCGAAGAGAGTGGGATCGAAGAAGAGTAATTACTCGTTTCCAAATATCTCGCGACGTTGAGAGATATAGCGACACTGTTCGCAACCAGAATCCCGTTCAGGTGTTGTACCTGAAATCACGTAAATAAAATCGCCTAAGCGACGAGTGAGCGCAGCTGGATTTCGTTCAATCGGTCGCCATGACCAATTGAGATTAAGGTGGTAGCCATCAGCAGGGTTTCCTTGCGGAGATTTCGGTGACCAGACGAGTAGTCCCAAAACTGAAACCATTTGTGGGTCACCTTGTGCAGGATTTTCAAGTGCATATGCATACGCCTCTAATTGCGCTGCGTAGAAATCACTTTTATCGGTATCTCGACCTTGAAATTTGCAATCGATAATTCCTATGGTGCCATCATCAAAATCCATGAGTAAGTCATATTTGCCGCGAATCGCATAAGGAGTCTCGCGTCCTTGAACTTCAATGGGACGTGATTTCACCCAACCGCCACGATCGCGTACTCGTCCCGCAGGAAGAGCTGGTGCAACACTCTTTGCATCTGCGTTATCGAAATGCGCTTCCTGAAGTGCAGAGAGTTCGCCAACTAGTGGCATAAAAAGTGGCGCAGATACTCCGTGGTTGTATTTCAACCAGAGACAACGATGGCAACCATCCCAGGCGAATGTGAGATCGCTTGGGCTAATGAATGCGCGGGCGTTTTTTCCTGACGTCGATGATTGTGCAGATGATGAAGTTGCCATATCGGAAGTCTGCCTTTGACCACTGACAATTGACGGGAACGCCACGAAGCGGCGCGAGAACTCGAGCTAGAACGCAGTAGAGATTGTAAAAATCCCGAGTGCAATCATCACGATTCCGCCTCCTCGCCGCATGAGCACTAATTGATGCGGAGATTTGGAGAGCTTCTCTCGAATTCCACCGGCGATGGAGGCCCAAATTGAGTCGGAGGTGAATGCGATCAAGGCAAAGATCGTGCTGAGAAAAATTATTTGAAGAGTGAGATCTGTCGAACCACGATCAAGGAATTGCGGAATTATCGCCGCAAAAAATACGAGCGTCTTTGGGTTTAGCGCACCAACCCAAAAACCATCTTTAATCGCTCGTTTCACTGTGGGTTTCCCACTTTCGGTATTGATCATGTTCTCTGCATGAATCACGCTATGTCGAATCGCTTCGACGCCGAGATACATCAGATATAGACCACCAAGAATTTGCACACCGAGAAACGCTGCATCTGATCTTTGCAAAATTGGTCCGAGGCCAAAAGCCACGATAAAAGAGACGAGATACATTCCCATTGCATTACCAAATACCGTTGCAACGGCGATTGCACGACCCCAGGAGATTGCTCGAGCGATAGCGAAGAGAACACTTGGCCCAGGAGCCATAATGATGAGAATTGTTGTAATGAGATATTCCCAGAAACGCGTCGGAATAAACGACATGTAGGGAGTATAGATGAGTATAAAAAAAGAAGGCGCACCTTTCGGCACGCCTTCTTTAATGAAACGCGATTAGTTACTTGTACCGCGTGATTTTGCAATGCGATGAAGTACTTGGTAACCGATCACTGCAACGAGAGTTGCGTTGATGATTCCGTTAAATGTGTACTTACCGCTAGTCCATGACATATCTGAAATGCCGATAATTGCGGCAGATGCAGCGATGATCAAGTTTGTGGAATCTGCGAAATTAACTCGGCCTTCAATCCAAATACGAGCACCGAGTACACCGATCATTCCGAAGAGTGCAGTGCCAACGCCACCGAGCGCACCAACTGGTGTTGCGCTAAGTACTGCGCCGAATTTTGGACAGATGGAGAGAACAACTGCTCCGATACCTGCGATCCAATATGCCGCTGTTGAGTAGACGCGAGTTGCAGCCATAACGCCAATATTCTCGGCATAAGTAGTGGTACCTGAACCGCCACCGAAACCAGCGAGAGTTGTTGCAACGCCATCAGCCATCAAAGCGTTACCCATCTGATCATCGAGGTTCTTTCCAGTCATCGCAGCAACTGCTTTAACGTGTCCGACGTTCTCTGCAATTAAGACGAGAACAACTGGGAGGAAGAGCACGATTGCGCTGGAATCAAATGTCGGTGATGTAAATGATGGGAATGCGAGCCATTTAGCTGCTGTGATGCCTTCAGTTTTAACATCGCCAGTGATAAGCGCGTAAACATAACCAACAACTAAGCCAGCAAAGATCGAGATTCGACCGAGGAATCCGCGTGAGAATGCAGCGATGAGTGCAATCGCAGCGAGCGTAACAACGCCGACTACTGGACCGGCTGCCATATTGTTTTTAGCAGCGCCAGCTAAGTTGAAACCGATAACCATCACGATTGTTCCTGTGACAACTGGTGGGAGAAGTGTGTCGATCCAGCCAGCGCCAAATTGGCGAACAAGCAGACCAATCACAGCAAGAATGACACCGACAGCTACGACGCCACCGAGTGCAACAGACATATCGCCACCTGCTTTTGCGGCAGCGATTGGCGCAAGAAATGCGAAGGAAGAACCGAGATAGCTCGGCAATTTATTCTGAGTAATGATGAGGAAGAGCAGCGTGCCAATTCCTGAGAAAAATAACGTGGTTGTTGGGGAGAATCCCGTAATGATTGGGACGAGGAAGGTTGCTCCGAACATTGCGGCGATGTGCTGAATTCCTACACCGATGGTGCGTGGCCAGCTCAATCGCTCGTCGGTTGATACGACTTCACCTGATGCGATCGTCTTACCTGTACCGTGAACTTTCCATGAGAACAAACTCATGTCGTGTACCCCTGTCTAGAGCGCCTACGTTGGCGCACTAGAAAAGGATGGTAAACCTGAGAAATTGTTACCCGCATGTATGCCACGCACTAGATAAATATAAATTCGTTCTCTTACGCGTGAATAAATAAAAAAGACGGGGCCCGAGCGAACTCGGACCCCGTTTTGTTATCCCTCACGGAGAGTAGAGGGAGCTAGACCGTCGCATCCTCTGACGTGCGACGAAGATGCATAAAGCCAAGAATCGAGAGGATGAGCATCAAGATTCCCGCAAAGACTGCGGCATAGGCTGAGTACATCGCGATCTGTCCCAACTGCCAGAAAGCGTAAGCATTTCCAAGCAGACCCTTCAAAGTTTCGCCCATGAAAAGCGTTGTGCGTTGATTGCCAAGTGCTGCAGCTTTTGCAGCCAGTGATGCGTCAGATGGATTAGCCGCAGCAGCAGCCTGAGCTGCAAGCGCTTCGCCACTTACTTCGTTATACGTCTTTCCGCCTGCAATGTTTTTGACGTGAACACCGATGTAGTGATCTGCATATGCCATCGCTTGTTTACCAGTAACTAATTGTTGTCCAGCGTATTTTTCGATCACTGCTCGATCTTCATCAGGAAGTGACATAAGGCCGGCGCTATCAGCAGCAGGGAACATGATTTTCTGATTTGAAAGTTGGGTTGTCACTGCGTTATCTGCGAATGTATAACCCCAATTAAGTAGTGCGCCTGCAACAAATAAAAATATCGAAAGGCCAAAACCGACCATACTGACGATTCGATCAAAAGTTCTACGTTTCATAATCTCTTCTCTCCTAAGTCTGTGTCATGTAGTTGTAGAGCTATTACTTCTAACTCTCCGTGCAGGACAATCAAACAACTCCTACCTCACGAAAACAGCGGAAAAGCGAGTGCTACCACCGTGCATGAACAGGGGAGTGATGGCACTTTAAGCAAGGCCACACCAGAAGCAGATTTATCTAGATTTCAGTGCTGAATGCGAGAACTAAAAAATGATGAGAATTAATCAACGTGGCGAGAGCAGACCTGTTTTCCGTCAGGTCCAATTTCAAGATGTTTGCACGCAACGTTCAATTTATCGAAAGCTTGATCGCCAAAATGGGCGCGGTAAGCAAGTGCAATGAGTACACGGATATTGACATCAGGTGCAGATTTCACGCCGAGTGCTTTTGCCATTCGTGAAACAGTATTCTCGACAACTTTTTCAGTATGAGCAGTTGCGTTGGCGATAGCAGCATTCGATAGTCCGTCGCAGAGATGGCCAGCAACAAGATGTTCAAATGGCGTGAGATCACGAGTAAGAATCGTTAGATGTTCCATGTCAGTGGCTCTCCGTTCCACTCGCCCTGCTACAAAACTAGCCCTGCGATAAAACTTTCTTAAGCCCTATCTTCCACCTCTTTGGAAGTACTCACAAGCAGCGACCCCCCTTTAGGATGGTGGGATGAGCGACATTGTTGTGGACCGCGCAGGCTCAATCCTCACACTTTCCTTCAATCGTCCGACAAAGCGGAACGCCATTACCCATGAGATGTATCAGACGTTGGCTGATCAATTAAAGGAAGCTGCAGCAGATTTCGGAATTCGGGTCGTCGTATTTCGTGGCGAAGGTGATCACTACACGGCTGGTAATGACATAGGAGATTTTCTCAATAGTCCACCAATGGATAGTTCTTCACCGGTTATCAATTTTCTCTCACAGATTTATCAATTTCCTAAACCAATTATCTGTGGCGTAAAAGGAAATGCGGTAGGAATTGGCACGACGATGTTGCTTCATTCAGATATCAATATCTGCGATGCGAGCGCGAAATTCTCCATGCCATTCGTCTCTCTTGGTTTAGTTCCAGAAGCCGGTTCAAGTTTGCTCTTTACCAAACTTGCTGGCTATCACAGAGCCGCAAAAATCTTTTTGACCGGCGAGAGTTTTAGCGCCGACTATGCACACGAGATTGGACTTGTTGCTGAAATTGTTAATGATGTTGATGCGGCAGTTAAACGGTATGCAGAAGTCATAGCAGATCAACCACCCGGATCAGTTCTTCAGACTAAAGCGCTTCTGAAGAGCGCAGATCACGAAAAAGTTGGGGCAGTCATGAAGGCTGAAGCCGAGCTTTTTGCGCTCGCGCTCCAATCAGATGAAGCGCGCGAAGCCTTCTTTAAATTTATGGCGAAGAAGAAGTCCTAGGGAGAGCGTATGTCACTTAAAGGGAAGCGGATCTTTATTACTGGAGGTTCTCGAGGGATTGGACTCGCGATTGCACTTCGCGCTGCGCGGGATGGCGCATCAATTGCTATCGCAGCTAAAACAACAGATCCAAATCCGAAACTGCCAGGAACTATTTTTACGGCAGCCCAAGAGATTGAAAACGCAGGCGGCAAAGCGCTCCCACTTCAATGCGATATTCGCGACGAAGCGCAGATTGTGGAAACTGTAAATAAAGCGGCTGCTGAATTTGGTGGGTTAGATATTGTCATTAATAACGCTTCAGCAATCAATCTCACTCGAACTGAAGAGACCCCAGCCAAGCGATTTGATTTGATGTTTGATGTCAACGTTCGCGGCACTTTCCTTACCTCGCAAGCCGCGCTACCACATTTGCGAAAGAGCGCAGCAGAAGGTCGAAACTCGCACATCTTGACGATGTCACCGCCGTTATCAATGAAATCAAAATGGTTTAAGAACCATGTCGCGTACACGATGTCTAAATATGGAATGAGTATGTGCGTACTCGGCATGGCCGATGAATTTCGTCGCGACAAGATTGGCGTGAATGCGCTCTGGCCACGAACAGCGATTGATACCGCAGCACTTCAGATGATTCCTGGCGTCAATACAGATTCCTGCAGAACTCCGGAGATTTTGGCTGATGCCGCTTACATCATTCTCAATCGACCAGCGAATGAGACTTCAGGTAATTTCTTTGTTGATGATGAAGTCTTAGCGAGCGAGGGAATTACAGATTTGGAGAAGTACTCAGTAAAGCCAGGAACAAAAGACTTTTTACTGGATTTCTTCCTCGATTAAAACCAGATCTGATCAATCGTCGAGATGAAATTCTCGATGCTCATGTTCAGTTTCACGAATACCCGACGAATATTTACTCTCATATTTTCCAAAGCGCCATACGGCAACCGAGAAAAGCCAGGCGGCGACGAAGCTTGCCACGATGAAATATCCGATTCCACCGAGATCGATAGACGCTATTTGGGAGAAAGGCCAGTACTTCTCAATTGAGGTTTTATCGGCAAGAACTGTGACAAGTTCTATTGTTCCAATAACTAACGCAACAAATATGGATAACGATGTCGTGGTGAGGTTGTAGTAGATCTTGCGAAGTGGCGAGGTAAATGCCCATGAATAAGCCTTCGTCATGAATATTCCATCGAGTGAATCCATCAGTGACATACCAGCAGCAAAAATAATTGGCAGTGAAATAATTGCTAGTGGGGGCAGAGTTCCACCTACAGTTCCGACCGCAGCGGTTGCGGAGATTGCGAGAAGCGCAACTTCGGTAGCAGTATCAAATCCCAGGCCAAAGAGAACTCCAACTGGGTATAACTGCCAGGACTTTTCAAATCCATTCTTAAAACGCCCACGGAAAATGCGTCGCATTAATCCGCGATCGTTAAGTAACTCTTCTAGGTGTTCGTGAGAGAACTTTCCGCTCTTTGCTTGGCGCCATACTTTCACAACACCAACAAGGATGATGAGGTTAAGAATTCCAACGAGATAGAGAAAGAATGCCGAAACAGATGCGCCGATGATTCCACCAGTTTCTGCAAAATCCTTTTGAAACTTCACCGCCTGCTTCGCCGCTAAAGCAATTCCTATGGAAAGAGCCAAAACAATTGTGGAGTGACCCAATGAAAAGAAGAGCCCAACTCCTAGTGGCTTCTTTCCTTTAGCGAGCATCAACCGTGTGGTGTCATCGATAGCAGAAATATGGTCGGCATCGAATGCATGTCGAAGACCAAATGAATAAGCAAGCGCACCAGCGCCAGCGAAAATCAATCCACCCTTTGCATCCTGTAGCGCGTGATATTGCGGGTTGGAGTTGTAGTAAATAAAGAGACCCCATCCGAGAACATGAAGGAAGAGGACTGTCCCAAGAACTCCAAAAAGAGCTGGTCGTTCCGATTTATCAAAAGTCAGATGCGCACGTAGTGATTTTTCTGACTTTGTACTCACTCGCCGAGGCTAATAGAACCCATCACGTTGCGCAAAAGATAGATTGCTCTCCGTGAGAAAGTTTACGCACATCCTATTTCTCAACTTTTTTCTCATTATTTCGTCACTTTTCATTTCGATTACTCATGCATCAGCGCATGCTGAGTTAGTGAGTTCGACGCCAGCAGCTGATGAAATTCTCACTTTGGCACCAGATCGCGTCACTCTAACCTTTGGTGAAAAACTCCTAGTGATTTCTGGAAAAGCTACCAACACTGTTGAAGTGACCAATTCGCAAGGCGAAGTTCTCTCAAGCGATCCTGCAAGCATTTCAGGCTCAGAGATCACCACGACATTGGATTCACAGCGAATGGTTGACGGTAAATACACCGTGACTTATCGAGTGGTTTCTGCAGATGGACATCCAGTCAAAGGAAGTTATCTCTTTTCTATCGCACAAGCAGCAAGTAGTGCGCCAGCGACAACAACCGAAAGCACAAGTACAAACGGTTCTGATCAAGGATTTTTTGAGCGAAATGCGAAACCATTTGGTTTCATACTGACAATACTTGCCTTACTAATCGGTTTAATCATTTATAGAAATCGAAAGCCATAATGCGTAAACAACTCTGGCTCAACCTCTGGCTCGTGTACATCATTTGGGGTTCGACATATCTTGCGATTGCCCTCGCTGTTAAAGATATGCCACCTCTTATCGCAATGGGAACTCGGTTTATCTTTGCGGCACTCGTACTTGGAACCTGGTTAACTATAAAAAATGGCGCGCGTGCACTTCGAATTACTCGGAACCAATTTATTAACGTCTCAGTTATGGGCGGATTGCTACTTGGTGGCGCTAATGGATCGGTTGCTGCCGCAGAGCGATATGCGCCATCAGGAATCGTTGCGCTCATTATTTCTATGCTTCCAGTTTGGATCTTAATTATGCGGGCAATGTCTGGCGATCGGCCAACAAAGGTTGGCCTGCTAGGTGTAGCAATTGGTTTAGCAGGTGTGGCTATTTTGTTAAAGCCTGGATCGATTCATCCGCTTCAAGGCGTGACATCGAATGTCATGGTCTGGTGGTGTTTTGTTGCACTTCTAGGAAATCTAGGTTGGGCCATTGGTAGTTTCTTAGCGCCTAAATTTTCGATGCCCGCAAGTTCGTATGTTGCAACGTTCTATCAACTTATTGCCGGTGGCTTTATTCTCGTTGCAATTGGAACGATGACAGGAGAGCGAATATCTGATTGGGCCGACGCGGGTCCAGCAGCATGGTGGAGTTGGATGTACCTCGCCTTTATCGGTTCAATCGTTGCTTACAGCGCATACTTTTGGTTGGTACGAAATGCGCCAATTAGTTTGACGTCAACATATGCATACGTCAACCCGGTTATTGCTGTGGCACTTGGAGTTATTTTCCTTAACGAAAAAATAAATCTTTCTTACGTATTAGGTGGTGGAGTAGTAATTCTCGGTGTCTTACTTGTCGTAACAAATGAAGGAAAACGAAGTAAGAAATAAAAAACCCCGCCATTTCTGACGGGGTTCTGTTCGGTGAACTCTTAGAGGTCGTAGTACAACTCGAACTCTGCTGGATGTGGACGTAGTCGGACGTAATCAACTTCTTCCTTACGCTTCCATGCAATCCA
>Ga0214923_10003825_pt1 | contig 18630 bp, 8 predicted proteins | sample LL1510_MetaG_FD_177993 | JGI IMG/M metagenome (GOLD analysis project Ga0214923, IMG submission 177993) | Freshwater microbial communities from Lake Lanier, Atlanta, Georgia, United States - LL-1510 | ecosystem: Environmental > Aquatic > Freshwater > Lake | place: USA: Georgia | collected 2015-10-15 | reverse complement strand
CGAACCGTGCTCGGACCGACCAAGCTTGCACCATTCACAACAAAACTCGCCTGGCTCGTGCCAAATGACGTCACCCGGCTTGTGCTCAACAATGCCGCGTTAACCGGCTCGGAAAACGCTAAATCAATCTCAATCGATGATCCAGACTTATACGCCGTCGCACCCGACCCCAGCGGCGTCACCACCTGCGACGACAACACACTCGGGGGCGAAGTCGTTGAGTAGACTTGGTTAAGCAACGCGCTAATGGTTGCGATACTCATCAAAGCATTCTGCTGCGTCGTTCCTAGCAAATTGGCAATCTGCGTGGCCAACGCGTCGTTCTGGGCTTTGAGCGTGGGAATCCCTGGAAGTTTCTTGGAAAGGAAAGCAGCTCCCACGGAGTTTAAATCCGCAATTTGCGCAGTATTCAGCGCGACGATTTGCGCCGTATCAATGCCACTCAGCTGGGCTGACGACAAGCTAGCGAACTGCGCAGTGTTGAAAGCTGAAATCTGTCCTGTTCCCGCTTGGAGGTTCAATCCGCCGTTTGCGTCAACCTTAAAAGTATTGCCTAGGACCGTAAACTCAAGCTGCGCTCCGATGAGTACTGGTTGGCTGGTACCGACGATCTCATCGCGCAATGCACGCACGTTTTCCAAGGCAAGCGATTGAGAGGTCGATACCGGTAAAATTACGCTCAGCGTATCCCGCTCGGAGAGGCTAGCGACCGAGTCGGTGCTCTTGAGTTGGTCCAGCGTCAGCTTGATCTTGGCCATCGTACTTACATCCCAAAAAAACGGTTGTCAAATCATCGTTAAGCGATTGAGCCAACCAAAAGAATCTGCACGCCGTCGGCAAGCGCACCTGCTCCGAGGCCCGTTAAGTCAAAGTCACCGCCTGAGAAAGTGAGGCTGTCGAAGGCTTTGAAACTGCTAGTCGAGGGAAATCCCACGTCAACACCGCTGTTTGACTCAAAAACCGCAAACTCCGCGTTTATAAGCTGAAGGGAGCTTCGTTCCGTTTGCAACAGGGGTTGACCTGATTGAGTAAATCGGAAACCAATGGTGTCGAGATCACCCCGTAAGTCACCCGTGAGCAATAAACCTGCTGAGCTGAGACCGCTCGCATCAAAACGCACCAGATCAGGCCCATCGGTACCATCGATCACCATCGAGACCTGCGATCCTTCATTAGGGAGTTGTATCCATCGATCCGTGACTTGAACATCGCTCACTTGTGAACTGCCCCGAGAGAATGTGGCTTTCGTGATGCCACCACTCGGTGCAGCAAGCGTTATTGTGACAGGCCCGGTTGCATTCCCTCCAAGCACGAGCAAATCCGCTCTGCTGGGATGTGGTGCCACCGTGAATGTGACGGGCGGCGGCGGAGGCGTAACCACGGGCGGAGTCGGCGTAACCACGGGCGGAGGCGGCGTAACCACGGGCGGAGGCACTACCACACCTGGCACGATCTCGCCGACCGTTGCAGCAGCCTGTTTTGTTTCAAGAGCCGCGCCGGTGAATCCCGACACCGCGGCTGCGAAGTTTCCCGAAAGACTCGCGGCGGCAAGCGATGTTGTCGCATCCTGCGCAACGCTAGCTGCCTTTGCCAAGTCTGTTATCGATGTTGCCTTATCGGCAATCGCATTGCTGGCCGCCGCCACCTGCACAACCTGGCCGATCTGGCTCGCGCTGAGCGTCACGCCAGCGTCGGCAAGCGAGTTGACCAGTACTGCGTTTAGAAATTGCGATCCGCTCAGATCCAATGGCGCAGCGTTGGGCGAAGCACCCGAGGCAACGATCGAGCTCGTGATCGCTTGCGTAACCGCAGCGGCTGCGTCCGCTTTAGTTACACCCGAGCCGGACGAAGCGATAACCGTAGAAAGCTGAGAGATCGTGTTTGAAACCTGTATTGCCGAGGACTGAACGGTCAGCGCAGCCGCCCTTTCTGTAGCGTTTGCTGCCGGATCGGCAAGCACGACAAGCGGGTCATAGCTTAAGGGGTTAAGGCCCGCCGGTATGCCCGCAGCTTGATTCACTAAGCCAATCGCCTTATCGAGCGTGATCGTTTCGCTCCCCGATTCAATCACTGCTTGCACTAAGCTGGTGATCGGGTTGACCACCGAACTGCCCGATGGCGCCGACAGTAGCCCCGTGAAAGGCTTATTGGTGAGCAAATCGGTTCCCCCCGACGCGGTCAATTTGACAGCCGCCGTGGAAGCAGGCACGAAAAAATTTCCCTTTGCGTCCGAAGTCCCCTGCCATTCACCCGGATCCAACACACCATCACCATCGCTGTCTGCCAGCACAGTCGCCCCGGCGATGTAGCCGTCGACCACAGCAGAGCGAAGGCCTTTGTCAGAGAGCGCATCAACAAACGAAGTCGCGTTTGCCCGGGCTAGATCGAACGATGCCTTCGATGTCGAGACCGATTCGAGGACGGTTTTCGTAGCGGCGTAGGGTGCAGGACCCTGGTAAAAAGCGTCCTTACCTGCAGCAGTCAATCGATCCGCGATGTCGAGTGCCAGAGATGCTTTTTGATCGAGTGCTGCCTGATAGGGCGCGCCCAGATTAAGGGCGGCGACGTAAAGATGCGACCATGTGTTGAACCCCGCGCTGTCAAGCGCATTCAGCAAGCTTGCGGCCTCGTCCTTGGCGAGTTGAACACTGAAACCTTGTTTGAGCATCGAGCGAAAGGCCTCAACCCGGCCAAGTTCACGCACCCGGCCACTCATGTAAGCCTCAACAAGTTCGGCGATCTTGCCGTATCCAACCTGTGGCGTTACGAGGCTGTCGAAAGTCTCGAGCGCAGCTTTCCCAGCAGCGGACCCAGTAGCCAGAATGAACACTTTCTGGTACAGCACCCTCGCACTAGCATCCATCAAAGAGCCCCAAAATTCGTTTGAACCACGTGAAAAAGCATGAAGCAATGCGGTTAAGCATTTGAAAAGAAGGGAATCATCCATTTCCTCCTGGACTTCAAGCTTTAACCATTCGTCATTGATTATAAATCGAAAACTAGCTTACAAGACAAACCGCCCTATTGAATCCAATTGCCATGTACACCGCAACGAACTGTGGCATAAATACTTCACCCCTGACCAAGAAACCCCAGCCTCAGCCTCACTCCTTGTCCAAAAAAATTGCCCTCATCGTTCACTTGGTTTTCAAACCATTTTGATAATTAACATCAATAATTGAACAGTCTAAAGTTCAAAAACTCCCGCGCCATGCAAAAAATCAAAGATTATCAAGGCGGCCAACAAAACGAAAAGCTCGATTTTTCGACCGGGTCTTTGTCCAGCGCGGGTTATCAGCGGATCAAGCTCGAAGGTGGTAGCGACCGTGTTTTGATCACGCCCGGCCAGTGGGTACTGCCTGGCGCCGGCTTCGATAATATACAGGGAGGTGGTGTCGGACTTTTAGGGGTCAGCTACCTCGATAGCCCCAAGGGCGTCACGATCTGGTCCGATCGGGGACGCACTGAAAACGATGGCTGGGGCCAGCAAGACCTGCTTGAGGGCATCAATGCCTTTATCGGTTCAAATTTCGATGATCTGATCCGGGGAAGCGGAAAGAACGATCAATTCGGCGACAGCATAGATCCTTCGGGTGGCAATGACACTTACGTAGGCAATGGCGGCTATGATCGGGTTGTTTATGCCGGCAAAGCGGCTGACTACATCATCAAAAACGTCGACGGCGCGACCCTTGTCGAGGACCTAAAAAATGGCAGCGTTGATCGACTTGAGTCGATCTCTCAGATTTGGTTTGCGGACAAGGTCCTTGATTTGGCGCCCCCGGGAAATGGCCAGACTTTCCTTTACGCAAGCAACGGCGCGGACCAAATCGACAAAACGAGCCTCTTGCCTGCCTCGCTTTTCACCCGCTGGGGGGACTACTACGGACTCGCAGGAGACGACGTCATCCGCTGGGCCCACGGCAACGTGTATGGCGGGCCAGGCAACGACCGGATTATCGGGATCGAAGCTAATCTAAACACCTGGGCCCAGTACTTCAATTCACCATCTGCGGTGTTTATCAACCTCAAAGAAGGCTATGCGCTTGATGGCTGGGGCACCCGCGACACACTGATCAACATTAATCGCGTGTCCGGATCAGGGTATGCGGACACCGTGATTGGAACCGACGGTGACGACGAACTTTGGACGACCGGCGGAGGCGATCTCATGGACGGTGGTGCGGGAGATGACCTGGTACACCACTGGAATGGAAATCGGCGACCTCTGCAGATAAGCCTGCGCGAGGGCGATGCGTCCTATGTTTTGCGCTGGGGGGCACAATCCAACGAAATAGCCGTTCTTAAAAACATCGAGCGAATCCAGGAAGACCTGCCGGGAACGAGTCGCACGATCAAGCTCAGCGACGCGAGTCTCACGAAGGACCAGATCTTTGACTCGGGAAAACTGGCAGCGAGTGCCCGCGCAACGGTTGTTAAAGGCGGCGACGGATCGGATCAGTTTTACCTTGCGGATCAGCAATGGGCTGAACCGGGTCCCGGATACGATTTGATCCGCGGCGTCGGAAACGGAACCTTCGGTATTCGATTTGACTCAAGCCCCGCGGGCGTCATCGTGAGAGCCGACTGGAGCTCCGTTGAAAATGACGGTTTCGGTTATCGGGATTTGCTGCAAGGCGTCAATGCCTTTTTCGGAAGCCGCTTCAACGATTCAATCCGAGGCAGCAATGCGGACGAGTTTTTCGGAAGTTCTACAGACACTTCTTTTGGCAATGACACCTACGTGGGTGGTGGTGGCTTCGATACCGTCCGATACGCTGCGAATGCAGCAGCCTATCGAGTCACCACAAACAGCGCTGACAACGCGACGCTGGTTGAACATCTGGCTAACAAAACGGTAGACCGTTTAGAGCAGATTGCGCAGATCCAGTTCAAAGACAGCACTGTGAATTTGCAGTCCGCTGCACGAGGAAATAAGCAGCACTGGGGAAGCGAACAGGCCGATATTATCGACCGTAAAGCCTTTTACGCACAAGACAGCGGCGCCTGGAGCGACTTTTTCGGCGGCGCTGGCAATGATGATATCCGTTGGAGCAACGGCAATATCATTGGTGGGTCGGGTGACGACACGCTGACTATCACAGGAAACACCAACAGCGGCTGGGTCTCTTATCGCGATTCGCCGGAAGGCGTCTATGTCGATTTGCAGAACGGTTTTGCGCTTGATGGATGGGGCAGCCGGGATCGTTTGGTTAACGTCTCGCGTGTTTCCTTATCGAACCAACGCGATACCTTGATCGGCACGAGCGGCAAGGACGAGTTCTGGGACAGCTGGGGCGGTGACAGCATCGATGGCGGCGCAGGCGAGGACGTTCTCTATCTTTGGGGAGGGGATAAGTCCCCTTACACCTTGACCTGGCGCGAGAATGACAGCAGCTGGGAGCTTCGCTGGCGTAGTTACGACTCTGGGACCATGTTTTTGAAAAATGTGGAATTTCTTGAGGTCAACTACCCCGATGGCAAAACCAAAGAGCGAATCGATCTCAACAGTCGAAGCAAACTTATCGCCCAAGAATTTAACATCAGCCCGGGAACAAAACCGGTCAATACCGGCAGCGGCAACGATCAAATCATCTTAAAGCCGGGCGCATGGGCTATTCCAAGTCGTGGTTTTGATAATGTTATTGGCAATGGATTTGGGACCTTCGGCATTCGTTTTGACGACAGCGAAGCTGGCATCACGCTTCGAGCCGATTGGGATCGAGTTGAAAACGACGGGTGGGGTTTTCAGGATCAGTTGTCAGGCGTCAATGCATTTATCGGCGGTCCGTTTAATGACTACATAAGGGGCCGAAACAGTGACGAGCAATTTGGCGATGGCCAGAACTACACCAAAGGAAATGACACTTACGTCGGTGGCGGTGGTTATGACACCGTTGTTTATTACGGAGGCGCCTCCGAATATAAAGTGAACTACGATGTAGATAGCGCCAAGGGGACTGTCACCCATCTGGGCACCGGACGCACCGACACGATCGAGCAAATATCGCTGATTCGCTTCAGTGACAGCGAGCGCACCTTAATCACGCCAGGTCTTGTTGCCGACGCGATTTACGGAGGAAGCGGCGCAGATAGTGTGAATAAAAAAAACCTGCTCGGCTCACAGTTCTACCGCAACTGGATTAACTATAACGGTGGTGCTGGAGACGACCTTATCGAATGGACCCATGGCGATGTCAGAGGAGGTCCGGGAAACGACACAATCAAAGCTTTGGAGTCGGGTACAGACATCACCGTTTCTTATGAGGACTCGCCAAGCGGCGTACTCATCAACCTGGCAGAAGGCTATGCACTCGATGGTTGGGGCGGCCGCGACATCTTCATCAACGTTGCCCGCATCAGAGCAACCGGGTTTCGCGATACCGTCATTGGGACGCAGGGCGATGACGAGTTCTGGGACTCCTGGGGTGGTGACACAATCGATGGTGCAGGCGGCATTGACCAATTCAATTTCTGGATCGGTGATAAAGCGAATTACACGACAAGCTTCAACGCAGCAAGCAATGCCTACGTTATTCGCTGGGGCATCGATCCGAATGCCTCCATCACGCTGACAAACATCGAAACCATCAAGGAAAACAAACCAAACAATCAATCCCGTTTGGTATCTCTGGCGCAACTGCCGAAAATCAGCGATCAGGTCCAGGATTTCAGCACCCAAGAGCCTTCAGCAACGATCGCATTACGTGTCAAGGGTAGCTCAGGAAGCGATAACGTTCTGATTGTTGATAAACAGTGGATTGAAGCATCGCCAGGCTTTGATCAATATCGAGGGATCGGACAGGGCCAGTTCGGACTGCGGTTTGATGACAGCCCCAAGGCGGTGGTTATCAGAGCCGACTGGGGTCGGGTGGACAATGACGGATGGGGACAACAAGACCGGCTTGAAGGCATCAACGCATTTTTTGGTAGCCCTTTCAGCGATGAAATGCGGGGAAGTAATCAGGATGAGCAATTCGGTAGCACAAGCGAACTTTCAGCTGGCAACGACAGCTACTGGGGTGGCGGCGGTTTTGATGTGATGCTTTACCCGGGTCCTTCAACGAATTACCAAATTGCAGGTGATCTGGGGGCCGGCACGACAACAGTCAGGCATTTGGAAAGCGGAAAGGTCGATTCAATTCAAGACATCGAGTCGATTGTTTTTTCTGACCGAACCATCAGTTTTGGCGAGCGACGTTTTAACCCAGGCTCTATCTGGGGAACATCTGCCGCAGACACCGTCACGCAAACGCAGTTTTACGATAGCGCCGAGCAAAGAAATCCCTGGTTCAACTATCTTGGCGGCGCTGGCGACGACGCCATAAGTTGGTCAAATGGCGACATCACCGGTGGTCCGGGCGACGATCGCATGGAAGCGCTAAGCGAGAACGTCCGGGTTCGCTACGACGGCTCGCCGAACGCCGTGATGATTGATCTGAAGGCGGGCTACGCGCTCGACGGCTGGGGAGGCCGAGATCAACTCATCAACATAAGACAGGTCGATGGTTTGACCGGCTACGCAGACAGGGTGATCGGAAGCGACAAGGACGATCGAATCTGGTCCAGTAGCGGCGGCGATACGCTCGATGGAGGCGCGGGTTTTGATGTGCTGGAATTTTGGGCCGGTGGCGACCGCTCCGATTACGACATCTCCTACGATGATGATCTGACGTTTACCATACGCTGGGGCATTGATTCTAATTCATATATTGTTCTTAAAGACTTTGAGGCTATCAGGATCAATCAACCCTCCCCTTTGCAAAGCGCAAGCGTCTTGTTGGGCGAACTGATCAACTGGTCAGAGCAAGCGCCCAAAGCGTTGATGAACGAACAACAGGCCCGGTGGAACGCGTCATCCCCCTTAGGTACTGCGGTGGAAGTGAGCTACAGCTTTATGGCAGCCCTGCCTACTTATGGCAGCGGTGGTTTGGGTAGCGGTTTTCAGATGCTCACGGGCAATCAGCAACAGCAACTTCGAGCTTTGCTTAACGATGCCAGCAAAATCTCTGGGCTTGTGTTGCGAGAAGTGCCGGATTCAGCCACAGCGCAGATTCGGATCGGTATCAATCAACAAACATCGAACAAGGCTTATTCATTCTCTCCCGATGCTGCCCAAGGCTCACTTGCAGGTGATATATGGCTCAGCACAGAAGCCCTGAAAAGCCTCTCGCCAGGTGGTGAGGGCTATTGGCTTGCTTTGCAAGAGCTCGGCCATGCGCTCGGGCTACGCAAACCACTGGTTTATGGCCAGGCGAAAGCGGGGGCGATTTCAGCCGCACAATCCTTGCTCACGCCTGCTGTTAACGAGGTAACGAAAACAGTGATGTCGGATACTTTAGGTTTGACAGCAAACTATCCACGGGAATTCGGCGTGTTCGACGCGCTGGCGCTGCAGCGGATTTATGGCCCATCGGCGAAAGCTTTGGCACCTGGCAATGATGTTTATCGCTTTGATGATTTGGTCGGCGAAAAGATTGTCAACCTGATCGACTCAGGCGGCATCGACCGAATCGATTTATCTGAGCTTTCAATCGGCGCGATGTTCGACTTACAACCTGGTACAAGCAGCTCAGCGGGGATCAGCGCATCGGGCTTTGCGGCCTTGAACAATGTACAGATTGCGCCCGGGACCATGCTTGAAGAGGTCGTTGGTACGAAGTACGACGATGTATTGATTGGCAATCAGTCAGACAATTTGTTTTACCCTGGCTCAGGCAATGATTATCTTGATGGTGGAAAGGGGTTTGACACCTTGGTGCTGAACCAGAGCCGGTCCAGTGTGACATTAAGCCCAACGATCTCGCAACAAGGGTTTTGGTTGACTGACAACGAAGGCCTCCAGGGAAGCAAGCAAATTCAAGATATTGAACGGATTATTTTCAGCGATGGTCTTGGAATTCGTTTTGATTTTGATCAAGGTTCAGGCAGAGATGCCGCCCTGTTAATCGGTGGGTTTCTTGGACCGCAGGCCGTCCAAGACCGCGCGCTTTTTGGTCTTGTGGCTTCCTATCTCGATTCGGGTGCCAGTTTGAGGAGTGGTATTGAATTGCTGGTCAAGGGCGGCTTCGTTGCCACCCTGACCGGGAAAACTGGCGACAACTCAGTCTACGACTACATATACCGCAACACCCGCGGTGAGGCTCCCGCAAACAACCCCTACGGCGGTGGCAATGACTTTCAGAAGCAGGCTCAGTTTATTGAGCCGCTGATTCTCGGAAACGAAAATGCAATCAGAGTCGATCTCGCTGGACTCCAGAAAAGTGGTCTCGATTTTGTAATGGCCTAAAACGAACCGCAATGGTGCGCCGGCCCGATGGCTTCAAACACGAGTGGCCCTGACGGGCTAAATCGCCATAAAGCCTGCCCTTTGTTGGGCAAAGTTTTGCAAATTCGGCATGATCTGAGGCAGCTGAACGGCTGTAACGCCGAGCCATAGCAGCAGATCCGCAGCAACCTGGTCGCTAGAAATCTGGGGCACGAAGTAGCCTCGCTTGCCATCATGCGCGTCATCCTCGCCCCCAAGCACTAGCATCGGGAACTTCTGACCATACATGCGTGCACCTGCGACATCGGCGCCCATCACCATCCAGTGACTCCCCCAGGCATGATCTGATCCGTTACCTGCAGCGGGATCGAGTGTCCGATTGAATTCGCTGGTCACAAAGACAACAACCTCATTTGCCATGCCGGCTTGGGCTACCGATGTGTCGAATGCAGCGAGTGCATTGGACAACTGGCGCAGCTGCGAGTCTTGGTCGGCGTTACCCGTTGTGATTCCGGTATAGCGCTGATTCGTGTGTGTGTCGAAGCTTCCCCATTCAACGAAGTAGACCTGACGCGGTGAGCTCTCGGCCTTAAAGTAGGGCATGACTTTGGCGACTTTACGTAGCCTTCGACCAATCTCATTGTTTTCAAAACTACCGGCAGGTTCGCGCGTGCTTCTGTCGGCCCGTGCAAGTTCTTCGTTATCGAGATAAACCCCACGAAATGTTCTTGCATACTCTGCCTCGACCGCAGCGTTGGACTGCTGCCTTGAAAGCATATCGAGCATCTGCGTCCAACGACTGTTCGTATCAGCCAGATTGGCAGGACCCATGCGATTAGAGCTTGAGGTGTTCATATTCACGACCCGGCTGCGTTGCCCGCGTACCACCGTGTTGTTGGACGAGTTAACCGCAATGAGGGGAGACTTGAATTTACCTTCGGGGTCGATCGCTTCCATGGCTCGCCCTGCCCATCCACTCGGATCAACATCACCCATCCAGCCTTGCACAAACTGGGTTTGCTCGGGATGCGAATACAAAAAAGGCGGAAGAACAGCGCGGCGGTTCAATACCTCGGATGCGCTTGTGGGTCTTACGAGCGCACCTGCGTTGATCAGAAAGGCTAACCTTCCCGAATAAAAGAGCTGCATCAAAGGGTCAATCGCACGGTTCACGCCAAGCGTCCGGTCGAGGTAGCGTGCACTGAGCGGGCTGATAGCATCCCGGCGCAAGGCGATGCTGGGCCTTGAGCGCTCATAATCGTTGTAGCCGGCGTCCAGCGGAACGATCATATCGTTGGCGTCGTTTCCACCGTTGAGATGAACGATCACAAGCGCTTTATAGCCTGGGAGGCTGGCCGACAGGCCGTTCATCGAAAGCATCCCAACGCCAGCACCGAGCCCAAGACCAGCCAATGACGAGCCCGATTGCAAGAATCGCCGCCGGGAATCGTTGAGTCCGAGTTTGCTCATTTCATCACCCCAAAATGCGCCGTGCTCAAGAGAAACTGTAGTACTTCACCGACTCGCCGCGATGGCGTGTAGCCGGCAAGTTCTTTCGACAGTAGGGCTTTGGCGTGAAAACGTAGCGTCGCAGGCATGTTTCCACGGAAAAAGCGCTCAGCGATTAACGCAAGCAAAGCGTCATCGGATCGGGCTGCAGCCGAGAGGAAGAGGTCAACCTCACACGCGGATTCCCTGAGTTCGGCTTGCCGGTATTCGAAGTCTACATTACCCAGACGTCGGTTCAGTTCGTCAGTGGTTAGCAAGCGTTGCTCCGGAGCGGCGACCGAGGATTGAGGGGCCAAATGATCTGGAGAAACATAACCAAACACATTCGGTGCAGCCCATAAGTCCTGGGTCCATGCACGCCAAGGAAAGAGTCGATTATTGCGATCAAGTACAGAGGACTGACAACCCATGCCCCGCAAAAGCTGAGCAAAATGCAGCATCGGCTCCTTAATTCTGCCAAAACGCCCCGGTACCACCGCCCCGAGCGTATCACCAGCCCTTGCCTCTGGATCGAGCAAGATCGCTCGAGCAACTGCCGCCAAATCGCCTTTTGTCGACACAAAAACTGAGGCAACCCGCTGGACATATTCGGGACTCGGATCGCTGCTAACCAGCGCTTGAATCAAACGGCGGCTGACAAAGGGTCCGGTGTTTGGATGCCGGGTAAGCAAGTCAGCAAGCACCTCAAGTTCTTGTTCGGCATTAAGCCCCGCGGGCAGGGACTCCCCAAGCAACAGTTTGGCCGAACTGTCATGATCCTGGGAGCGACCTCGCATTACCATTTCCTTGCCGAAATTTGCCCAATTCCGTTTCGGCAAGTCGGGCTCCCAGACAAATTGCCAGCCTGATAAAGCTTTCGTCGCTGCAATGACGTCATCTTGCGTGTAGGTCTCCAGAGGCAAACCCCTGGCATCACGTCGCACGGTACCGTCTTGATTCAAGCGAACCAATCCAACCGTAAAGAGTTGCATCAGCTCTCGGCCATAATTTTCATTCGGTTTTTGCGCAGTGTTGTTGTTGTTATCGAGAAAGTTACCCATCGTCGGGTTGCGCGTCAGTCGAATAAGGAACGCTTTGAAGTCACCCAATGCGTGTCGCTGCAAAAGGTTGAAATATTCCAAACGCCCGTAGGGCGGGGGACCGCTTCCCACCGGAATAAATCCAAAAATCGCCCAAGCCATGCGCTGACGTAACTGATCCTCACCAAGCAACGGGGCATCCATTAGCCTGGTTTCCATCCAACCTCTTGCCAAATCGTTTTGCGCCCGATCCTGATCGTTGAAATCGATCACGAAATTGGGAGCATTGATTTGCGTGGCAGGCTTGCTAAGTTGATCATCGATCCAAGCGGAAAAACCCAAACGTTGGACCTCGGCAATCGATCGCGGGTTTGGTCCCCAGCTCGACTGTTCAAGAAATCTTGCGGCAGCATAGGCTGATACCTGAGGGCTGCCTAGACTGGACGCATCCCGAGCCATTGGAGCGCTAAGTGAGAAGGTCGACGCACTGGGCAAAACGCGTTGCTGTTCACCGCAACCTGTAGCGGCGATCAGAGCAAAACAAACTGTGATCAGAGACAAAACCTTCGACACAAAAGACCCCGTTAGCATGCGTGGATAAAGGATTCGTAGGACATCGACGGTGAAAATTTCACGGGTCTGGAACGCTTCTTAACGTAGCATCTCGAGAAAGCGATGCCGGCATCACGAATATTTATCGAATTGTTAACGAAACGACCGCAAAACGCAGGAAAATCACCAACATCTTATGGGTATTCAAACCATTTTCGGACGTCCGGGCAATAGAGCCGAAGAAACCGTTCGAGGAACTTCGGGCGACGACTGGATCTATCCGCTCGGTGGCTATGATTTCATCGACGGAGGAGACGGTTACGACCGCGTCTATGTGGCTGGACTGGCAGAAAATTTTAAGCTGATTCAAGCATCAGGCAACGCAACAGGCCTGATCGATGCCACCTCGGCCGCGAGCCCGATGGGGGCCACACTCATCAATGTCGAAGAGGTCGCATTCAGCGACCGAATCGTCAAGCTCGGCACCCCCGAACGATTCTTGGACAAGGCTGGACAGTCGGACTTTTTCACCGGCGGTCTTGGCTTGTCAACTGTAGTGTACGGCCAAGAACGCGAGGACTATATCGTAACCAAAGCTGGCCGGTACTGGAAAGTAAGTGAGCGTTTTGGACCTGGGGTTGACACGCTGGAGGGCATTGAGCGCATAAAATTCATCGATAAGACAACTGCGCTCGATCTCGAGTCACCAGTAACGGGTTCGGCGGCACGCAATGCTGCGCAACTGCTAAGCGCACTTTTTTCGGATGCATTTTTTGCTGATCCTGCCAATCAAGTGATCACGGGTCGGGTAATCGATGCGCTCGAGCGGAAAACACACACCGAAAAAGATATTGCCCAGCTCGCGATTGATCTGAATATTATAGCAGGCCTCACCCCTGGCCGAGCAGACGGCCTGGTGAGAACCATCGCTGCGAATGTCTTACAGTTGAGCACCAATGCAGTGCCAGAAGCACTAGTGACGGAACTTAGCAGCCTCATCCGGAGCGACGCCAGGCCAGAGGCTCCGATGAGTCCGGCCGAGTTTATCGTTGCGGCCGCCGATTATGTTCAGCTTGCCGGACTAGCGAACGCAGGCCTTGAATACCTCGCACCATGACACGGCGTATCTGGATTAAGAACGCTATCATTTCTATTTCGCCAATTGTTTCGGTTGGCTGCTTTCCTTTGTTCGCGTCCGATAACCAGCTTACTTTCAAAGCGCCGCCATGGAAGCTTAGGGCTTGGCGGGCAGAGCAAGGACGGGATACGAGCGAATGGGTTGACCACAGCATCCTGGACCGATCATGGGCATATCTCGACTTCTGGGCGTCCTGGTGCGTTCCCTGTCGACTGTCGTTTCCGTTCATGAATGAGCTCAAGGCAAAGTACGAGACGATCGGACTAAAGATCTTCGCCATCAGTGTTGATAAAGAATCAAGAGCAATTGCGGTGTTTGTCCGACAAAACCCAGCAGACTTTTCAATTCTTTGGGATCCTGAGGGGGCATCTGCCAAAGCATTTGAAGTCCCTGCCATGCCGAGCTCTTTTTTGATCAATCCGCAGGGCCGTATTGTGATGCGCCACACAGGGTTTAGGGTCAGCGACCGTCAAAATCTTTTTCAGAACATTGGCAATGCTATAGCAAGTCGATAAAAATGAATAAAACGATATATTTTCTAGTTAGATTAACGGGATTGCTTCTTCTCACGCTGAATCTTCAAGCCTGTAGCGGCATCAAAGGCGCAAAACCCTGGGAGCGAGAATACCTAGCCAAGCCTGCCATGAGCATTGATGCAGGGTCGCTCGACAACCGGAACCTCGAGCATATTTACTTCAGCCGCGAGGGCGCCTCTGGTGGCTGGGGGATTGGTGGCGGGGGCTGTGGGTGCAATTGACCGCTGGCACCGGGCGGGGATCGGCGCTCATGGCGGCCACCTTGCTCGCTGGGCTGCTGCCATCTGCGAGCTGTCAAGCAGTAACAGCGCCCCAGGAGGGATTTGTAGAGTTTCGATTAATGAACTATCAGGAAACCCAGCAAGGTGTCGACCGGATGCGGGTTGCAGCGCAGTCGAGTCGCCTTTTGATGCCGGTATCAGATTTCATTAGCGCCGAGCTCTCCCAAGTGGTCGATGCGGTGTCAGGTGCCTCGCCGCTCTACTACACAGACCCTTCTGTTTTTGCTGAGGTCCGTGATCTCAGACAGGCGAAGGATGCAAAGATCAACCTGCATGCGGACCGACAGCGTCTAAGCGTAGGCGTTGCAAGTTCCAAAGAGCGCGATTACCAGTCAAGGTCTCAGGTCTTGGGCTACACATGGGCGGACCCCGAGCAATCGCTTGTTTTGGATCTCGGATTTGCGTGGACGCATGATCTGATCAACCCGGTCAATCGGGTTGTCAAGGACGCTCGTAAATTTGTGCGCGACGGATTACTTGCTGCAACAGTCATACTCACACCTCGGGATCTGCTTCAAGTGCAGCGTACTTTCAGTGAAGGAAGGGGATACTTTTCCGATCCTTATAAATTTCTTGACAACCGACCCGAGCAACGCGGCACGAAGGCCTGGGTTATCCGTTGGCATCACCATGTACCGGACTGGGCATTAAGTTCGCGCCTATCAATGCGTCATTTGCAGGATAGTTTTGGCATTCGCTCAGATACATTGCAATGGGAGCTGAGTAAGGCTGTTTCGGAACGCTTCAGCGTGACGCCAGGAATTCGCTTGTACTCTCAGCGAGCGGCCGATTTTTTCTCTGCCCCCAGCCCTCTGCGGCCGGGAATTCCGAATATCCCCGCCGACTATGAGTTTGGGAAAAGCAGGCTCAGCTTTGATCAGCGACTTTCCCAATTTGGTGCGATTAACCTCGGTCTCCAGCTCCAATGGAAGCTAGGGAAAGGAACCATCGATCTGCGGTTTGACCATTACCAGCAAAAAAACGCTTGGTCCTGGCACGGTAAAGGATCCCCCGGTTTGGCTGATTTCAATGCAAGTACGTGGCAGGTCGGCTGGCGACGAACTTTCACGACGGGTTGGAACTGAGCAGCAGCCTATGCCGAGCAGATCAATGCAAATTCGAGATAACACCGCGCCGAGCGCGATGTCATGCCAAAGTCTCCAGGGCGACGATGATCTGTTGAGTTTGACCTGGTTTTGCATGGCAGCTTTGTGTGAAATGAGGGTGCCAAATAACCCGGATGCCAAGCGAGCGGCTCAATCTGCGGTCGACGAGGTCAAGCGCATTGAAGCGAAGTTCTCCCGGTACAGGGAAGATAGCCTAACCACGGCAATCAACCGCGCTGCAGGCATAAGCCAGGTCGCCTGCGATTCAGAGACGATTGCCTTGTTGGACTTTGCATCGCGTATGTTTGCAGTTTCAGACGGGCTGCTTGATTTGAGCAGCGGCGTACTTCGCAAGGTCTGGAACTTCCGGGGCAATGCCGCAGAACCTGCGATGCCGGCGCTGCAGGCATCGATCGAAAAAACGCTTCCCTTGATCGGGTGGGAAAAGATCGAGATAAGCGACACAAGCATTTTTTTGCCAATCCGCGGCATGGAGATCGATTTTGGTGGCATCGGCAAGGAGTATGCCGCTGACCGTGCGCGACAGTTACTGGTCAAACAAGGCGTGCAATCCGCGCTGATCGATCTTGGCGGAGACATTGCCACCCTTGGCTCCAAACCTGATGGAAGTCCATGGAACCTTGGTATTCGCGATCCTCGTGCGGAAAACAAGCTCTTGGCCACATTATCCTTGCACACTGGCGCTTTGGCGACCTCGGGAGACTATGAACGAGTCATTCACTTCCAGGGCGGCCGTTTTTGTCACATCCTCAACCCGAAAACCGGATGGCCTTGCAACCACTGGCAGTCGGTAAGTGTTGCTCACAGTTCATGTCTACTTAGCGGCGCACTAGCAACCATTGCTATGCTTATGGAGCAGGACGCGCTAAATTTTCTTAAGCGCAACGACGCGAAGTGGTTTTGTGTCGGTCCGAACGGCGACATCGTACGAAGCTGAGCGTACCCCTTAAGATAACGATTACTGCGCGTGGCCGCTTGTTTTGATCGCGCCAGGATCCTTTAAGGTTCTATAACATGTAAATTTATCGACTAACGGACTCGAAGCATGACTAATTCAATAATCCTCGACTCGAGCTCGCTTTATGGTTTGTTTCTCGCGCAATTCAACGCCGCACCGGGAAAGACTTACTGGTCCCGTCTCCAGGAACTTGCAAAAGATGGTCTGAACGGAGCGCAGGTCCTTGATGCCTTGGCACGAGATCCGAAGCTGTCCTTAGCCATACCTGCAAACGAAAGCGATGCGGCGTTTGCAGCCCGCCTTGTCAATGAACTGATTGGAGCAAACGCGAGCAAGGAGGCTAGTGCTGCCGCACAAAATCTCATTCAGCAGGTGCTGGGCCAAGGCTGGACCAAATCGACGGTTCTTGATACTGTCGCGACGTATTTGGGTACCCTACCTACTCAAACGACCCAATCTGGATTCGAATCAGCCAATCCTTACCTGAAGGCCGCTACCACTTTTCAGAACAAAGTAGTCGCAGCCCGATACTTTTCCGAGACGATGGGGTACGTCGGAAGCGAGCTTGCGAAGATGCGAGACGCCGTAAGCAGAATTAACGGGGACACCAATACATCCGATACGACGCTGATTGAGCGGCTCATCAGCGGATTCGATCAATCCCGCGAGTACGAGTTGTACCAGAGTTTCGTACTGGCCTTCTCAGCAGCCCCCGGGGACCGACTGCTGAAGCTCATGAAGAACTTCGTCACCGCAGGTCTTTCCAACGCTGAGATTATCGACCGTCTGCTGTCAGATCCTGTTATTGCAAAGCTCTACGCGAAAGATGCTTCAATCGATGCTTTTGCACAAAAGCTCGTTGCTCAATTTACAGGCGAGTCGGACCCCGTCGCTATCAAAGCACTGGCAGTGAGCCTAATCAGTCAGGTGATGGAAGCTGGTTGGACAAAAGGTATGACGATTGACGCGCTTGCAGCTTATTTTCGGACTGTTCCAGCCACACCGGAGGAGATCGGTTATCAGGCAAACGATCCACTGACCAAGATTGCATTTAGGCTCGACAATAAAGCCTTAGCAGCCAGATTCTATACCGATGTATTGCGCGGCGATGCTGACGAGATCATGACCCTACAAGCCCTGATCAGCCGCATTGACGAAAAAAGTGACTTGTCTTCGCCGCTGCAAAGCATACCAAGCTTGCTTGCGCGAGCCGAGTCAGGCCGTCTTCAAGACGGTTACATCAGGGGTGCGACGGTGTTTTCAGATACCGATAACGACGGCACCTTCGATCAAGGTGAGGCGTTCACCTTGACTGATGACCAGGGTAACTTCAGGCTGGAAGCGGCCATTGGCAATCTCGTGGCGTTCGGCGGGGACGATACTTCGACGCTGCTTAGCTTTGGCGCTGTGTATAAGGCGCCTGCTGGCTCTACAGTGATTAACCCATTGACAAGCTTGATCAGTGCGCTGTCGCGTAACGGCCAAAGCCCGGCTGATGCACAAAAAGTTGTTGTCGGTAAGCTGGGCTTACCCGAATCAATTGAGCTAGTTCGCTACGATCCCTTGGCCGAATTAGCCAAGACCAACGCAAGTGCGACTACCCGAGCGCAGGCTATTGACGTGTTCAAGGCCGCCGCGGTGGTAGCCAACACGCTGTCTCAGAGCATCGCGGCAGTCACTGGAACAGGGAACGTAACCGAAGCTGAGGCCTCCGCCGCCGCGCTGCGGGCGCTTGCCCAGCAGTTTGACGGAAGTAGTGCGCGCCTTGATCTATCGCAAAGTGCTACGTTGACCAAGCTGGTGTTGGACACTGCAGCAATCGCGGATCAAAGCCAAAAAATTGCCGCAGTCGCAAATGACCTCGGACTGGTGATGCAGGCGAGTAATCGAGCCGTAATGAAGGTTGCAAGCGATACGGCTGAGGTAGGTCTAACCGCAGAGGCAATTATCAAAGCCCAGAAAGTGGCTCAAGGGGAAGCCGCCAACGCAATCAAGATCGCGGTGAAAAGCGGGTCATCCGTGTCGTTAGTTCAGGGCTATACGAGTGAATCAATCGAAGGTCGGATCGCCAAGGCCGACATTGGCATCATCGGAAATGGACTGATTGGATCTAAACCAAATCTCCCCCCCACAGCAACCAACCTTTCAAGCGCAGAGACCTATACCGAAGACACGCCACTCAATCTCATTGATATCGTGGTCTCAGATCCCGATAGTGCGAACATCACCGCCACGCTCACGC
>Ga0214923_10003824_pt1 | contig 18631 bp, 18 predicted proteins | sample LL1510_MetaG_FD_177993 | JGI IMG/M metagenome (GOLD analysis project Ga0214923, IMG submission 177993) | Freshwater microbial communities from Lake Lanier, Atlanta, Georgia, United States - LL-1510 | ecosystem: Environmental > Aquatic > Freshwater > Lake | place: USA: Georgia | collected... | reverse complement strand
CCGCAAGGGGTGCATTACCATGATCAAACTCTTTAGCTCTTCTAAACCATTCATTTCTATAAAAATTAAAAGATTCTAATTCTTGATCAGTTTTGAATTGATTTTTTATAAAATTTTTATAATTATTTTCTTTTTCAAAAGCAAATTGACTTTCGTTAATAGTTACCATTTTGTTAACATTGGCCCACTTATTAACAAGATCTTCCTCTCTTTTTTTGATATCTTGTTCAATTATATTTTTCATGTACAGTTATTTCTATATTTCATAAATGAGTTTTTTCAATAAGATTATAAAAAGCAACTCTTGTTATTTAATATTGGAGGCCGGAATAAACCATAATGGAGACATTAATACTGCAATAAAGCTTGTTAATCACGCAAAAAAAACAAAAGCTAATGCTATTAAATTTCAATATTTTGATCCTAAAGATTTATATTTAGAAAAATCTAAAAATATTAAAGTATTAGAAAAATATTATTTATCTAAGGAGAGTATAATTAAAATCAAGAATTACTGTAATAAAAAGAAAATAGATTTTTTATGCACAGCTTATTCAAAAAAATCATTTTCTTTTTTAGATAGCATTGGTCTTAAAGCTCATAAAATTGCCTCTATGGATAATAATAATTTAGATTTAATTAAGTTTGTGGCTAATTTTAAGAAAACTCTTTTAATTTCTACAGGTATGCTAGCAAAAGATAAATTGATCGATTTAGTAGAAAATGTAAAAAATATTAATCATAAGCTTATATTATTGCATTGCATTTCAAATTATCCAACAACAGAATCTGAGATAAATTTATCAACTATTTTTTATATAAAAAAAATATTTCCAGAATACCCAGTGGGTTTTTCAGATCATACAATGGGAAATGATATAATGAAACTATCATTATTCTATAATGTTAAAGTAATAGAAAAACATTTTACCTTTGATAAAAAATTACGCGGGGCGGATCACAAAATGTCTATTAATTACAAGGATGTTAATAATTTTTTATTATTTGAAAGTTTATTTAAAAAGTCTTATGGAAAAAATATTTTATCTAAAAAAATTAAAAGACCAGATATTAAAAACGTACTTATGTTTAGAAAAGGGCTTTATTATTCTAAAGATTTAAATAAAAATGAATTTTTATCAGACAACATAATTGAAGCTAGACCACAATTTAATTTGTCTGTAGAGCACAGGTCGTATTTTTTAAATAAAAAATTATCTAAAAATGTTAGAAAATTGAACCCAATAAAAACAACTGATTTTAAATGAAAATAATAGGCTTTAACTACGATATGTTAATCTCATCAATGTGTTTTTTAGATAATGAGATTATAAAATTTGCTGCTCCTGAAGAAAGATTCTCAAGAGAAAAAAATACAAGAAAATTTCCTGCTCAGACTATAAATTTTTTAAAAAAAAAACAACATTTTGATTTTTCAAAAATTGACTATTTTGCATCTTCTATGAATCCTGGTGTATATTTTAATAAATTTAATCCATTAATTTCTAATAATAGAAAATATTTTGCAGAGCATTTGATTTCTTTTCCTGACAATATTTTAAATAATGTAAAAAATAGAGATTTACTAGAATCTCAACACATTAAACAAGATTTTATTTTTAAAGATTTAAAAAAAAGTTTTTTTTATATTAATCACCATGATTCTCATGCTGCCAATGCATTTTATTCATCAGGTTTTAAAAAATCATTAACCTTCGTTATAGATTTGCAAGGTGAAATTTCTAGTCTAACTATTTATCTCTGCAAAATGGGTAAATTTGAAAAAATTCATGAAATTCAATATCCCAATTCAATAGGAATGCTTTACGCCAGTATAACTGAATTTCTCGGTTTTAAAGCAAATTCTGATGAGTGGAAAGTTATGGCTCTATCTAATTATAGGAAAGTTAGCGAAAAATATTATAAAATCTTTAGAGAAAAAATTATTAATTATGATGATAAGGGTAATTATAAAATTAACTTGCATTTATTCAACGGCTATTATCCAAGCAAACCAAATTTATATAGTGGGGCTTTAATATCAATATTAGGAAAACCGTTGCAATCTAAATCTATACCTGATGTCAAAACTTTAGAAATTGCACATGCCCTGCAGAGAGTAACTGAAGAAATTATAAATTCTATGATTAGATATTATTCTAAGAAATTTAAAGTAAATAATATTTGCCTATCAGGAGGTGTTTTTATGAATTGTCTAATGAATGGAAGAATTTCAAGAACAAATACTAATTTAAATTTTTATATTCCTTTCGCACCTGATGATAGCGGGAATTCTATAGGTTCTGCTATATATTTAAAATATAATATTTTAAAAAAAAATAAGTTAATAAAAAATTTGAAAAATCCTTATTTAGGAATTAGTTTTAGTGATGATGAAATTGTTAATGAATTAAAGAAATATAAATTAAATTACATAAAATCAAAAAAAGTTGAAAAACTTTGCGCTGAATATTTATTTAAAAACCAAATTGTTGGATGGTTTCAAGGTAAAGCTGAATTTGGACAACGAGCCCTTGGTAATAGATCAATATTGGCAAACCCACTAAATCCCAAGATGAAGGATATATTAAACTCAGTTATTAAATATAGAGAAAATTTTAGACCATTCGCTCCATCAATAATTGAGGACAACGCAATAAAGTATTTCGACATAAATAAAAAAGAAAAAATTTATTATATGGAAAAGATTTTTAATTTAAAAAAAAAATATAGAAAAATATTTTATTCAATTTGTAACAAGGATGGTTCTTCAAGGTTGCACCTTGTTAACAAAAATAACAATAGCAAATTTTATAATTTGCTATTAGAATTCGAAAAAATTTCTAAGCATCCTATTTTAATTAATACATCATTTAACATCAAAGACGAGCCTATAGTAAATACAGTCCCAGATGCTATAAAAACCTTTTTTTCATGCGGCCTAGATAAATTGATTATAAATAACTATATAGTTTCTAAATAAATTATTATTTAATGCTATTTTTAAAGATTAATAATTTTCATAAATATATAATTTCGGAAAATGCTGCGGTTATAGATGCTTTAAATAAAATTAATGTTAATAAAAAAAAAATTATTTTTGTTATCAATAAAAAAAAACAATTTACTTATGCATTGCAGGATTCAGATATTAGAAGAGCCTTAATAAATAAAGTTAAAATTGATGATAGCATTTTATTTTTAAAAAAAAAAAAAAATTTTTTTTTATTTAAAGATGATAAAAATTTAGAATTAAAAGTTTTAAAAATTTTTCAAAACAAAAATATTTTTGCTTTACCTATTTTAAATAAAAACCAATCCATTTCTTATGTTGTTTTTCCAGATAACAATCAAAACAACCCGAGTTTAGATATAATAATTATGGCTGGAGGAAGAGGTACTAGAATGCTGCCTCTTACTAAAAAAAAACCAAAAACTTTAGTAAAATTTAAAAATATAGAGATTTTATCTCATATTATTTCATGTATTAAAAAAATTAATTTTAAAAATTTATTTATTTTAGCTCATTATAAATATCATAAAATTCAACAGTTTGTTAAAAAAATAAATGTCAACAACAAAATAAGAATAAATATAATAAATGAAAAAAAATATTTAGGAACTGCCGGTGGTTTGTATAAATTTAAAAAACAAACTTTTAAAAATTTTTTGGTAATAAATGGAGACGTTATCCCAGATATAAATTTAAAAAAGTTAACTTTTTACCATAATAAAAATAATTTTGATTTTACAACAGTGGTAAAAATAATAAAATATAAATTGCCATACGGCGTTATTAAAAACTTTAATAATAAAATTTATGTCGATGAAAAACCAATTTTTGAATACAAATATAATGTTGGTATTTATCTATTAAACAGTTATGTGCTTAATTATTTAGTAGGAAAAAAAATAGATATGCCAGAATTTATAAATTTTTTATCTACTAAAAAAATTAAAATTGGTGAATATATTATACAAAAACAACTATATCATTTTACATCACCAAAAGATTTATAATTTTTATTAGTTATAACTGAAAATTAAATCAATAATTTCTTCAATATTAAAGTCAGCAACGCATTTTAATATGACACAACACAATATTTTATTCACAGTGTAAGAGAAGTTATATGATATATAAAAAATTAAAAAATTGGTTGCTTTAATTTAACTTTATTTTAGTAAAAACAAGAATTTTTTATATTATTTATTAATAAGTTATTGTATATCAATTAAATAGTTTTTCTAAATAATATAATTATTTAATCTTAAAAAATTTTTATAAGAAAACTGAATTAAAAAAATCTCATGATAAAAATAATACTTAATTACATTAAAAAGTTTGAATATGTCTCAAAACCAAACTCATACATTCATCAGACCACAATTGATTTAATATATGACTCCGATCAAAATTTAATATTAAAATACATTTGGAGATTTTTTTGTTTTTTGAATTATATTTTAGCTTATATTTTAAAAAATATCCTGCTCATTATAGAATTTATATTTATTAAAAAAATTAATAATTATAAATTTTTTATTAATAGAGATAATAATAATAGGGCTTTAATTTTTGGTTCCGCATCATCCCTTAATGATTTCAACTCCAATATAGTATTGAAAAATGACAAAACATTTGTTTGTAATAGTTTTTTTTTGTCAAAAATATCTAATCAATTAAAAGCTAATTACTACACTATTCTAAATACTAGCTGGATAAGACGATTAAAATCTTATGATGATCAAAATGAAGCAAATCTTAACAATATATTTGCAAAACTTGGCAAAGATTTCTCAGATAGTAAATTTGTTTTCAGTAAGAAATATACTAAGGATTTTAAAAGTTATATTGAAAAAAATATTATAAATTATTTTTATTTTAATATATCATCCTTAAGTCCTATCAACTATTTCCCAAAGATTATAAATTATAAAACAATTATCCCGCACCCAGTAGACGTAGTTCAATTTAATATGATCTTAGCCTATGCGCTTGGTTTTAAGGAAATTTATCTTATATCAGTAGAACATCCCTTTGAAAGCAATTTACTCGAGGGCTATGATAAATGTTCCGATACTCCTGAAAATATAAACTCATTGGCAGCTTTTTCTTTTAAGCAAAGATCAAAATTACTAGAACAAAAAAAAAATTTAATATCTGGTAATTTAGATGATGAAGAATTATATTTTAATCACGCTTGGTGGCATTGGTTCAGAGGTTATAATTATTATTATTTATTTCAAATATTTAAAAAAGCCGGAATAAATGTTTACCGACATAATAATAGAGGTACGTTAAATTTTATACCTATAAAAAATTTAAATTGAACTTTTGAATTTTACTGTTGAGATTTTTACAATTATAAAAGTAATTAGCATATATTAATAATTTCAATTTATAGAAATATCCTTAAAAAATTCTATTTCATTTCATGAAGTTTTCTTCAGAGTAACACCAGTTAAAAAATTCAGATTTTTTAATTAAATTATTACTTAAATCACAGTTTTTTATCCTTCTAATGTATAAAATTTTTTTACCTAAAATTTCATAATTATTAATATTGTAAAATTTTTTATTTTCTATCCATCTATTTCTAAATCCAAATCCAAATCCAATACTATCATCGTCCGTTACATAATAAAAATTTTTATATTTTTCAAGAAAATCTAAGGTTTCTTTTGATAAAGGATTCGTTTTTTGTTCATAGAGATAAGACGAAGTATTATAAACATTTACGGTTGCAGAGATTAAAACGAATGTTAAAATTACGCACTTAATTTTTTTTTTAGTTTGATTTAAAACAATAAGTAAACTTAAAGATACTGGGATAATAAAATAGTAGCTCCAATATGAATGGCTATCTGCCCACTGCCTAAACATAAGCATATACATTGTTGATGGAATTAAAAATATGATAAACAAATTCTGAGTTTCATTATTTTTTTTATAATTTTTAATTATTATGAAGCATGAACTCATAAATAATATTGATGCTAATATCTGGTAATTAAAATGCACAAACAAATACGTCATTTTAAATAATGAAACTAGCCAGCTTTTAAAAAAATCTTGATCTGGCAATAGATTTGTTAACGATCTTTCTAATAATATATTTAAACCAAAAAAATTTGTTAAATTTAGATTGTTGGTTGAGTAATTATGATAAAAATTTAATAACAAATAAAAAAATACAGGCAAGATAATTATAATAGGAATTAACTTAAATTTTTTTTCTTTAATTAGAATAATTAAATAAGGTATTATAAATAGATAAGCTGGCCAATCGATTAATAAACTAATTGACCAAAATAAAATAAATCCAAATGTAAAGAGATTTTTATTTTTATTAATATTTAAGAAAAAAATACTTGATATCATTAAAGTTAAATTGAGTAATGGTTGGTATTCTATAATTAAACCATGTGTAAAAAAAATTGGAAAAGAAATTATAAAAATTAAAGTAATGAAATATAATTTATCATCTTTTATTTTATTCTTTAAAAAGATGGAAAGAATTAAGAAGAATAAACAACTAGAAATTATAGAAAGGCTTCTACCAACTATTAAGTTATACCCAAATATTTTATATAAAATTGATAAAGTCCAAACTAAAAAAGGAGGATGATTTATGTAATAATCATATTTGTTAGCGGAATTTTCGATTAATGGAAGGCCATCAGGTCCTATTTCGGCCATTAAAAATTTCGTAGTTTGCGATGGAAAATCAATTATAGTTCTAGCATAAACAGAATATACAGCTGTGTTGTTATCATTTAATAAAAATTCACCAATTTGTTCTGGTGCGTTATAATAAAAATAAATAACTACAAAAAAAAATAATGAAAAAATAATTTTTTTTTTATTATCAATAATATTTTTTTTTTTCATATAAAAAATTTGTATTATTCTATATATAAAATATAGCAATGAAATATTTAATTACAGGTGGATTAGGATTTATAGGAAGTAATCTAGCAGACCGACTATCCAAAAATAATAGATTAACAATTATTGATAATTGCTCTACTGGATTTATTAAAAATTTAAAAAAAAATGAAAATATAAAAATTATTAATGCTAATTTATTAAATATAAAAAAGTTAAAAAAAATTTTCAGAAATCATTCAATTGTTTTCCATTTTGCAGCTAATGCTGACATTAAAAATGGTCTAAAAAACCCCAAAAAGGATTTAGAGCAAAACGCAATTGTCACATATAACGTTTTAGAGGCTATGCGCTATAATAATATTAGAAAAATTGTTTTTACATCTACAGCTCCTATTTATGGAAATACTTCTCAATTTCCCACAAAAGAGAATGCACCTTTAACTTATCAAACTTCTTTATATGGAGCCTCAAAATTATATTGTGAGGGATTAATATCAAGTTATTGTGAAGGTTATAATTTTAAGTCTTGGATTTTTAGATTTGTTTCAGTCTTAGGACCAAGATACTCACATGGACATGTGTTTGATTTTATTAAACAACTAGATAAAGATAATAAAAATTTAAATGTTTTGGGAGATGGAAAGCAAAAAAAATCATATTTACATGTATCTGATTGCTTAGATGCTATATTTCTTGCTTTAAAAAAAACTAAAAAAAAAATAAATATTTTTAATCTTGGTCATAATAATTTTATTAATGTAAATAAATCAATTAAAATAATAACTAAACTATTAAACTGTAAACCAAAATTAAAATATTCAGGTGGCAATAAAGGATGGGTGGGTGATTTACCATTCGTTTTTTTGGATAATAGTAAAATAAAAAAAATAGGGTGGAAGCCAAAGAAAAATATTGATGAAAGTATAGAAGATACAGTTAATTGGTTATTAAAAAATAAATGGATATTTAAAGAAAGAAAATGAAAAAATTTCTAGAAGAATATTTTGTAAGTCTGAAAAATAAAATTCATTTTATTAATACTAAAGAAATAGGTAAAGCTATTTCTCTTTTAGAAAAAACAATTAAAACCAATAATTTTATTTTTTGTTGCGGCAATGGAGGATCAGCAGCTATATCAAATCATTTTCAAGTGGATTATTTAAAGGGAGTAAATGAGATGACTGGAAAAAAAATAAGAATTGTAAGCCTTTCTTCTAATATTGAAACTATTACCGCGATTGCAAATGATAAAGGTTATGAAAATGTTTTCGTAGATCAATTTAAAATTTATTCAAAAAAAAATGATATTCTTTTATGTATTAGTTCATCTGGAAATTCAAAAAATATAATCAAAGTTCTTCAGTATGCTAAAAAAAATAAAAATATGACTTTACTTTTATCAGGATTTGATGGTGGGCAAGCAAAGAAAATTGCAGATATCAATATTCATATAGACTCAAATAATTATGGAATTATTGAAGATTGCCATCAATCCATAATGCATTTAATGGCTCAATATTTATCTAAAAAAAGATAAATTATTCAAAAGTTTTTAAGGTAGTTCCTGAGAAATCAAAGTTAAAATCAAGTATTTTTAATTTATTTAATTTTTTTTTAATAATTTTTTTTATTTCTATTGGACAAATTATTAATAAAAATCCTCTTCCTCCAGCACCAAGTATTTTTCCTCCATAAGCACCGCAACTTAAAGACACATTATATATTTTATCAAAATAATCATTATTAATATCCTTAGATAATTCTTTTTTTTTTATCCAGTTCTGATGAATGATTTCGCCACATAATTTAAAATCATTTCTTTTCAGAAACTTAATAAATTCATCAACAGAATTTTTTATATATTCTAGATTTTTAATATAGACACCTCCTTTTTTAATGTTTTTTTTTTGTTCAGATAAAACTTTGAAATTATTTTTTTCTATACCAGTATTAATAATCAGCAAATGTTCTTTTAATAATTCATAGTTAATTTGATTTGAAATAGAATTTACAATAACTTTTCCATTTTTTTTAAAAATAAATTTATTAAAACCCCCATAACTCGCTGCGTATTGGTCTTGTTTACCGATTGGTGACTTTGAAAGAGTGATTTCAACTTTCGATGCAAGTTCAGCTATATTTTCCCTACTAATTTTTTTTGAATTTATGATTTTTAAGGCATGTAATAATCCTACGGTAAAAGATGACGAACTTCCAAGGCCAGTACCGCTGGATATATCAGATATCGAATTAATATCTAAACCCCAAGAGTTTGTCAATTTGAGTGCATTTTTAATAAGCGGATGTTTAATTTCATTAATATTTTTTACAAGTTCTGTTCTGGAGTATTTCAATAAGCATTTATTTTCATCATGATATTTATTCACTATGATGTATACGTATTTATTTATAGTTGCGTTTAATACTGCTCCCTCAAATTTTTCGTAGTATTCAGGTATGTCAGTACCTCCACCAACAAAACTAATTCTCATCGGGGTTTTAGTTATAATAAGTCTTTTCATTTTTAACAATTTTTTTAACTGCTTCTAATAAATTTGGAAAATAATAATTTGGTTTTATGTTTAAAATATATTTAGTATTTCTTGGACTATCTACTAAAATAGTTTTCATTCTACATTTTCTACCACAAAAAATATCCAAATCACTATCGCCTATAAAATAAGACTTTTTTAGGTTAATATTATGTCGCTTTGCAAGTTCTTTTATCATACCTGGGTGAGGTTTTCGATCTTTCCAAAAGAATGAAATATTTTTTTTTATTTTTTTTTTATTTTTAAAATTTGGGCAAATTAAAAAATCATCGATGTAAGCATTAAATTTAGATAAGTATAAATCTAGTAAAGAATTAATTTTTTTTAATATTGAAATTTTTAATAAACCTTTAGCAACTAAAGCTTGATTAGAAACTATAAAGCATGGAATATTGTTGCTATTCAAGAGATTTATTGCTTTCCCAACATTATCTAAAATTTTAAATTGATTTAATTTTGTTACTCCCCCTATTTCTTTATTAATAACTCCATCTCTATCTAAAAAAACAGCACCCCTTTTCGCACTATAATCGATAATTTTTTTTTTTATCTCCCTTTTAATAAGATTAATTCGATCAGGCGTTCCAAAATCTTTAACATAATCGAGTGTTTTATAAGCATATATTTTATTATTAATTTTTTTTCTTAATAAATTTTTAACGATATCTATTGTTTTATGTTGACATGAGTTATCTAAGGATAAAAATTTCTTTTTAAAATAAAATATTCCGGCTATTGAATTATTTGGTTTATATTTTTTAGTATTCTTTAATATAATATTAGTTACTTTAAAATTATTATCATATTCAATAGTATCGCTATCATAAGGGTGGCTATTTGCATGAACTGAAATGCATACATTTGCTTTTTTATTTTTTGAGAATTTAATAAATCTATTATAATTAAAATTTATAAATAAATCTCCGTATATTACTAAAAATTCTTTTTTTAAAAATGGAATTGACTCAATCAAAGCTCCTCCAGTTCCACTTAAATATTTATCTTGTAAAATTTTAGCTTTTTTTATTTTATTTCGCTTTATAAAATTAACAATTTTTTTGTTTAGATGTTTAGTTAGAAATAAATAGTTAGTAATATTATTTTTTTTTAAACCTTCTATTATGTAATAAAGATTAGGTTTTTTTTTAAATTTAATTAATGCTTTTGGTGTATTTTTGTATAATTTATCTAACCTTGTCCCATAGCCGCCGCATATAATGATTGCTTGCATTATTTTCCTAAAAACCTAATTTTAATCATGGTCCATAAAATTTTAGGTGGATCTTTAAAAAAAGAAACTTTTTTTCCTTCAGTAAAATCTCTTGATTTATACCTTATGGGAATTTCAATTGGTAAATACTTATTTACAATAAGCTTACAAACTAATTCACAATCGAAATCAAATCTATCACAAACAAAATGAATATTTTTTATACATTTTTTTCTAAATATTTTATACATGGTAAAAATGTCAGTTAATCTTGTCTTGTATAAAAAATTAAATAAAGTTTGTAGTGTTGTATGACCAAAATTTAGAATAAATGCATGTAGCGGAGCATTTTTCATTTCCCTCATTCTAAAAGGATTGAGTGATTTATGTCTTGTTCCAAGAACAAAATTTGTTTCTTTTTTTATAATCGGTATAAGTAATTTTTCATAGTCTCTCATATCATATTCAAGATCAGCATCTTGTATAGCTATAATATCTCCAGTTGAAAATTTAATACCATATCTTACAGCGTGACCTTTTCCATATGCTTTTTTTTCTTTAAGAAGAATTATTTTTTTTTTATCTTTAAATTTTTTTAAAATTTTGCAACTACCATCTGTTGAGTTACTGTCAACAACTATTATTTCTTTTTTAATTTTTATAAATTTAAATTTTAAATTAATTATATTGTTTAAAACTGTTTTAATTGTCTTTACTTCATTATAGATAGGAATAATAATACTTACTTTCAACATTGTTTGAAATAATCTGTACATGTTAAAGAAAATTCTAGCAAATAAAAATATTCAAATTATTATTTTTTGTTTCATAACTTTATTAATTTTTTTATTTATTGCCCCCCCTGAGCATGGTGGAGGTTTTACAAAAATAGATACTGATACTGACACTCCAACGTTTGCAAATTATGCGAGGAATTTAATTAATTTACCATTTTCTGTAACCAGAGGACTTGCTGTACATGCTATAAGCAGTAGCGGTGATTTTATTTTTGATGGTCATAGTAATTATACTTGGTACGTAGATCATCCCCCAACATTAGTTTGGGTTGTTGCATTATTCATGAAAATTTTTGGAGAAACACTTTTTGTAGCAAGATTAGCTTCTATAGTTCCTTCTGTCTTAATTATGTTTTTTTTACTCCAAATTTCAAAAAAATATAAATATGGAATTATAATTTGTTTCTTTTCACTAATCGGAATTCCTTTGTATTTAGAGCATGGACTTGTTCCAGGATATCAAACTTTAACAATGTCTTTCTTAACTGCTTCCTTATACTTTTTTAGTAAATATTTAGATCGAAAAAATAAAATTTTTTTTAATTTAAGTATTTTATTTTGGGTTTTTTCATTAGTCTGTGACTGGCCGGGGTATTTTTTATCAGTTTGTTATTTTTTTTATTTTTTTAAAAAAAAAAAATATCAAACAGCATCATTAATAATTTTAACATCAATAATTTTTTATTTTATTTTGGTAGGTTATGACAGTTATGTAACCTCAGGTAATTTTTATGGACCGATTGCAAGAATTGTAAGTTTGCTATCGTCAGAATCTGTGCAGCCAATATTTGCAACTATCAAAAATATTGTAAAATGGTTTTTAAGAAATTACAGATTCATAATTTTATTTTTTATCATTGGTTTATTTTTTATTTATAAAAAAAACATTTATATTAGCCAAGGAGATCAATTTTTCTTATATTCATTTTTTTTGATTGGTTCTTTCAACATAATTATTTTTTCGAATTGGGCAGGGACGCATTCCTATTGGAGTTATTATTATCTTCCAAGCATAGCAATTATTTCAAGTATGACTTATAATTTTTTATTTTCAAATAATTTTCTTTTAAGAGTAATTAAAATTTTTTTTTTTATTACAATAATTTTATTTTCAAATTTCTATAATGTTAATAAATTATTAAACTATAAAAATCATAAATTAGACCAGAATACTACTGAACCATTAATAAAATTTGCCAAAGAAAAAGATAATATTTTTTTTTCTAATTCCGAAAAATTTTATTGGTGGCATGGACACGTGCTGAAGTGGTATATTGATAAAAAATTAACTTCTTATAATAAAGAAAAGCATTTTAAAAATATTTTAAAAGAGCCTGAAAAATACTTTGTTGTACTTAGAACTGGAGTTTTTCAGCAAATTCCTGAGAATTTTAAACATATTTTTATCAAATCTAAAGATTTTGATGTTTATTACATTAGACTAGATTCAGATCGAATAGGAAAAAATAATTTAGATAATTTTTTAAAAAAAATTTTTATGATAATAGACTAGTTATTGGATAATAAATTTTATACAACGTTATTTACTTAAATCCAAAATAACTTTTATGAATAAATTTAATACTTTTATAGATATGTTTAAGAATACTCATAACTTTGGGTATCCAGGTTTTCATGGTGATATAAATTTAATAAATTTAATTATGAGATTAGCTAAAAGTAGAGAGGTTTTTATTGAAACAGGCACTTTTTTTGGGCACACATCTTTTTTTGTAGGTAAAAATTTACCACATTTAGATTGCTATACCTGTGAAATAAATTTTGATCATTATTTAATTTCAAAAAATATTCTTGATGGCTTAGATAATGTTAAAATATTTAATAATGATTCAATTGACTTTTTAAAAAAAATTATTTTAAACCCGAATATCTCTGTAAAGAGGTGTTTTTTTTGGCTTGATGCCCATGGTTATGGTTTTGATTGGCCATTAAAAAAAGAAGTAGAGATTATTACAAAAAATTTTAAAAACTACTACATATTTATAGATGACTTTAAGGTTCCTGGATTAGAGAAAAAATTTCATTACGATAAGTACAAGTCGCAAGAATGTTCTTATGAATATATAAAAGATAATATCTTCGGTTACCATTATATATATTTTCCTAATTATAACATAGGAACATCTTATTTTGAGCCTCCGACAGGCTGGTGTTTAATATCAAATGAACAAATTGATCTTAATTTAAATGATGAAATAACTCTAGACTCAAAATCTAAAAATAACCTGTATAAAAAAATACCACAGGTTTTAAAAAAAATTTTTAACAAATGTTTACAGAGATAAATTTTATAGATGAAAGTTTGAGGCATTGTGGAAATTTTACATATGGTTCAACAGTACAAGTGGGTGGTGTTAAATATCCATTAACACATAGAGAGCCACAGAAAATTAAGTATATAAGAGATAAATTAAACTGGGATGGAGTTACTGTTTTCACAGATCTTTGTCTTGATAAGGTTAAAAAAATTACCAGCAAATATAAAGTTGCTTGGTTAATAGAACCACGTCATTATTTGGAAAAAATTTATAAAACTATTGAAAAGTATATTGATTATTACGATTTAGTTCTTACTTACGATCCTATTCTTTTAAAAAAATATTCAAAGTGTAAATTTATTCCTGCAGATACCGTTGTAATTGAAAATGAGGCGATTCGTATACATGATAAAAAAAAATTAGTTTCCTTCTCTTTAAGTGAAAAAAATTTTTTAGAGGGTCATAAATTTCGAATGCATGCAATGAATCAACTAAAAAAAAATACTAAAATTAATTTTTATGGGTCAGGGCCCAAAAATTTTGCTAGTCTTAGATCTGATACTATTAAAGAATACATGTTCTCAATTGCTATTGAAAACGGAATATTGGATAATTATTTTACCGATAGAATTTTAGATTTGTTTGCCACTGGTACTGTACCAATATATAGAGGCGCTCCAAACATTTCTGATTTTTTTGATATTAATGGTATATTATCTTTTCAAACGTTTGAAGAATTAGTTAAAATAATTGAAAACTTAGATATAAATCTTTATTTATCAAAAATTAATAGTATAAAAAAAAATTTTGATTTATCTAAAAAATACCTTTATCTTGATGATGAGGTTTTAAATATTGTAAACTTACATTTAAAAAAATGATTGGAAATATTTATAAAAAATTTACTTACAATACCACTATTTATAGATTTAGAGAAATGATAGAGGATTTATATCAAACAAAATATTTAGAAAAACTGCATCAAAGTCACCCTCAATATTTACCAAAAGAAAAATTAGAATTTTCAAATGAAAGTCAGACAGATTTTCATAAATATTTTTATAATAAATTGAATAAAAACTGGCCTGAATTTATTAATTGTTATGAAAAATTTATTGAAGAGGAAATAAGACCTCAATTTTCAGAATCGATACTTTATCAATACTTACCATCTTTTAGAGCTCAAATACCAAATGATCAAGCTATACATAAATGGCATCATGACAGTGATAAAGATCATAATCATCCCGACGGAGAAATTAATTATTGTATAGCGATAACAGAAATGAAGGATACAACGGCTATTTGGATTGAGAGTGAACCTAATAAAGGAGATTTTTTTCCTATGAATATTAACATTGGAGAATATCATAGGTTTAATGGAAATAAATGTAATCATGGAAATAAAAAAAATATTTCCGGAAGCATAAGATTTAGTTTGGATTTTAGAATTTTACCTTTAAGCAAGTATAAAGCAAATCAAAACAAAGCATCATTAACAGCATCTAAAAAATTTGAATTGGGTGATTATTATAAAAAATTTAATTAATTAAGGTTTCAGTGTTTATTGAAATTAAAGATATACAAAAATTTTTAGCTAAAAAGGGTTATAGGATTAGAGATCCTTGGGATATAGTTGATTTATTTGAAAACAAGGTAGCAGAATATGCAGGAAGCAAGTATGCCGTTGCATTAGATAGTTGTACTAATGCTTTATTTTTATCACTTAAATTTTTAAAAGCGAATGGTGATGTAACTATTCCAAAAAAAACATATTTATCTGTTCCAAGCACTATCATGCACGCAAATTGTAAGCCAGTTTTTGAGAATCTTGAATGGTCTGGAATATATAGACTTAAACCTTATCAATAATAGATGGAGCAACTAGATTTACAAAAGATATGTACGTAAAAAATACATTTCATTGCTTGTCTTTTCATAGAAAAAAAGTTTTAGCTATTGGAAAAGGGGGGATGATTCTTACAAATGATAAAAAAGCTTATAACTGGTTTAAACTTGCAAGATACAACGGCAGAAATGAAAGAGTAGATCATAAAAATATACGCAATTTAAATTTCCTTGGCTGGAACATGTATATGCCACCAGAGCAAGCAGCTAGAGGGTTAAAAATTTTTTTTAAAACAAATGACTATAATATTGATACCGGAGGTTCTCACACCTATAAAGATATATCAAAATATAAAATATTTAATGAACAAATTTAGTAAAATTTTTGTAGCTGGACATAACGGTATGGTTGGAAAAGCTATTGTTAATTTATTAAAAAAAAAAAAATTTAAAAATATAATTGTAAAAAAAAAATATGATCTTGATTTGACAAATTCAGTTTCGGTAAAAAAATTTTTTCAAAAATATAAACCTGAATACGTATTCCATGCCGCTGGATTAGTAGGAGGAATCAAAGCAAATTCTGAAAAAAAAGCAGATTTTATGTATGTCAACTTAGCTATTGGCGCTAATTTAATTAAATATTCATCAGAATATAAAGTGAAAAAATTTTTAAATTTAGGTAGCTCTTGTATTTATCCAAGAAATGCTGCGCAACCTATAAATGAGAATTCTTTAATGACAGGTCAATTGGAGCCAACTAATGAAGGTTATTCTTTAGCAAAATTAAGCATTATAAAACTTGGAAATTTTTATAGAGAACAATATAAATTAAATTTCATCACTATTATGCCTCCAAATCTTTACGGTCCTAATGATAGTTTTGATTTAAACAACTGCCATGTATTGTCCGCTTTAATAAAAAAGTTTTATGATGCTAATAAAAATAAAAAAAAAATCGTAGAAGTTTGGGGCACAGGAAAAGCAACAAGAGAATTTATGCATGTAAATGATTTGGCAGAAGCATGTTTATATTTTATGAAATATTACAATGAAAAAAAAATAATTAATGTTGGTTTTGGCAAAGATATTTCCATTAAACAGTTAGCTCACTTAATAAAAAATTCTATTAATTACAAGGGAAAGATAGTTTGGAATAAAACTAAACCGGATGGTATGCCTAAGAAATGTATGAATATTAATAGGATGAAAAAATTAAACTTTTTTCCAAAGATTAGTCTCAAAGAAGGTATACTAGAAATGATCAATATTTATGAAAGTTCATAAATTAATAATTTTAGTACTAGATTATATTTTATTTAATTTAAAATTTTGCAATATAAATTTCATATTTAAATTCGTTCAAAAATATAAAGTTTATTTTTTTATTAAAAATATAAATAATAATTTTTTTAAATTCAATATATCACATATAAATCCAATTATTTTTGATGTTGGTGGATATAAAGGTGAGTTTTCTGATCTAATACTTAAAACTTTACCTAACGCAAAAATTTTTATTTTTGAACCTGTATATAATTATTACAAGTATTTAGTGAAAAAATTTGAAGATAATAAAAATATTAAAATTTTTAACTTTGCTTTATCAGGAGAAAATACAAAAAAAAAAATTAATTATGATGATGACAAAAGTTCAATTTATAATTTATCTGTGCTATCTCCAGGAGAGTTAGTTAATGTAATTTCTATAACTGATTTTTTAGAACAAAATGAAATTAAGCAAGTCCAGCTTATTAAAATAAATATTGAAGGGGATGAATATCCTCTGCTCAATCATTTGATAAATAAAAATAAAATTGAAGTATTTGACCAAATGTTAATTCAATTTCATTTTTATAAATTTGAAAACTATATCAATTTTAAAAATTTAAGGTCAATCTTATTAAAAACTCATGATGAATATTACAATTTAAATTTTGTTTGGTCTAAGTATATTATTAAGAATTCTTTAATTTTTGGAAATAAAGTATAGTCATTATATTACTCAAAATAGCTAAAATTAAAAAAAAATATTGATAGTAATAAAGACTAAGAACAGACAAGATAAATAATATAAATTGATTTAAAGTAAGTATCTTTAGTGTAAAAATATGGTCTTTTTTAGCATATTTTGTTGGGATTAAGAAAAAATAATCGAAATCTCTCGCCCAAGGAACTTTTTTCTTAAGAATTTTTTTGAATAATGTAATAGTTACATCCATTATTAAATATGAAGATATTATAAAAATAAATATTTTTTTTGTCTCAAATATAAGAAAAATATTTAACCAACCTATAATATAACCTGAAGGGATGCTTCCTGAATCTCCAGCAAATACCTTTGCTTTTGGTAAATTAAAAAATATAAAAGAGCAAGTTAAAACTATAAATAAAAAAAGAGTTCTAGAAATAAAAAAAAATTTTTCTAAATTTAATAAGTAAATACATAATATTGTATTTAAAAAAATTGTTATTATGAATAGATTTAAGGAAGTATCTATTCCATCAATAAAGTTAGAACAATTTATAAAATAAATCCAAAAATATAAAATTATTAGTACTTCTAATTTATAAGGTATATAATTTGATAGATATGGAATATTTAAAGTTGAAAGGCTAATAAAGACAGTATTGAATTGTATTATAAGTCTCACAAATGGATGAATATTATACTTAAAGTCAACTATAGATAAAATTGACAAAATCATTAATGCAAACAAAAATATTTCAGGTCTTGGAATCGTATTCCTGTCAAAATCTAATAGTCCAAATATAAACGCCAAATATAATATTAAGCAAAATAATATAATATAAAAAAAACCAAATTGTGTTGGAATTCCCTTTTTGCTATTCTTCATCCAAGTTGATTGATCAATGAATTTAAGTTTTTTATTTATAAATAAAAATAAAAAGTATAATCCAAATGAAGATAATAAAGATAAAATATATAGTTTAATCATTATTTAGTGATTAACAAAATAATTTTTTTAATAATCATGATGTTAAATATATCTTGAAAAAATATTTTAATTAATTCTTTTAGTATTTTT
>Ga0214923_10003822_pt1 | contig 18632 bp, 9 predicted proteins | sample LL1510_MetaG_FD_177993 | JGI IMG/M metagenome (GOLD analysis project Ga0214923, IMG submission 177993) | Freshwater microbial communities from Lake Lanier, Atlanta, Georgia, United States - LL-1510 | ecosystem: Environmental > Aquatic > Freshwater > Lake | place: USA: Georgia | collected 2015-10-15 | reverse complement strand
CAAGTCCTCGCCCTGAACCTTGTGACTGGTGAGGTTTCGTGGGTCAACGATGGCGGCGGTGAGGTCTCTGATTACAACCCCTCCAAGTGGGACAACGATACCAAGGGCAACATCCCCATGAACGCCACCCCCGAGCAGCGTAAGCAGGCTCTTGAGTGGCTGAAGAACAACCGAGGCACTACCGCTGACCGTGACGGTCTCGCTGCCCAACTGCGGTGCTGCGAGAACTCTGCTGCCGACAAGGCTACCCAAGCCTACAACTCCCTGACCGAGATTCGCAAGGGAAGCCGAGTCAAGGTGACGAGGGGACGCAAGGTTCCTGTCGGCACTACGGGAACGGTTGTGTGGGTCGGAAACACCAACTACGGTTACCGTGTGGGCATCAGCCCGAGCGGCAGGATGGTCAATAATCGGTACACCGATGTTGTGTGGACCGCCCTGAACAATGTGGAACTGAACGACCCTGCCCTGATTGAGCAGGCTAACCGTGAGGCTTCTGAAGCCCACCAAACTCACTACACGCGAGAGACCGCCGCAGCCTACAGCCGCTTCAGCGAACTGATGGAGCGGTACGCCCAACTGCTCGCCTGAGTAAATAAACAGTCCTTTACGGACCCCCTGCCACCCCGAAAGGGACTACGGTCGGCAGGGGGTCTTTATAAATATCTGCGTGAAGATCGTAGGTATTGACTATTCATTATGCTCTCCCTGCGTTGCCTTTATAGGCACGGATATGACCTATGAGGCACACTTCCTCACGGGCACACGCAGACACGCGGGCGCGAGTACGCACCCGTGCGTGGGCGCAGGCGGGCGTGTACACACGCACGGGCACGGGTATCCTGATTGGACTACAGAGGAAGAACGCCACCACAAGATATCCGAATGGGCGTTAGGTCTCTGTAAGGATGCAGACCTGATCGTTATAGAAGACTATGCTATGGGAGCCAAGGGTCGCGTTTTCAATATTGGAGAGAACGCAGGACTACTAAAATGGAAACTATGGCAGGCGGGTCTCAAGTTTGAAAAAGTAGCCCCGACTCTCCTAAAGAAGTTCGCCACAGGCAAGGGTAATGCAGATAAGGATAAGATGCATCAAGCCTTCCTAGATCGCTTTGGAGTCAACCTAAAGGCTTCCATGACCCCTGATGCAACCAAGGTAGGGAATCCTGTTAGCGATATCGTAGACGCTATCTTCCTATCCTGCTACGGACAGACTCTATTACCAACCCGTTAGACCTGCTCTCTTCCAGTTGTTTGTTCCTACACAGACATAGAAGTAGTTGGAATCAAACGACATCTGACCTGTGACTCCTACTGATCCTGTGGTTGATGGTACAGCAAACCCCGTCAGTCCAAGAATACCCATAACAGGAGTTAGCATTTCTACTCTTCCGTTTCGGGCAATCATGGTAGTTCTTCCATTAACATTACCAGTATCCTGAAGTCGAAGTAGGATATCCGTAGTTCTTCCACTCAACCACAAAGCATAAAACTCTTGTTGGCTGCTTAGTGAACTTATATTTACGGGGGCATCTATCGTAATGGATTCTTCCTCTTCGGGGCTGTAACCTATTGGAACATTCGTTAAATTCCCCGAAGGAGAGAGTGCGAGAACTTTACCATCTTCTAATGAGCCATCTTGCAACATACCTTCATAGAGATAAGTTACTCCTTCTTGCCCTGTTATTCCTCTTGGTCCTTGTGCTCCCTGTGGACCTGTTGCACCGCGAATACCTGCTACTGACAAATTCCAACTTGTTGCAGCAGTATTTACTGTACCCGCAGTATCAGCAAACATCTGCATGGTCAGCCCTTGTGCATCTACATAAGAAATTACACCCTCAAACCAATGATTAACAGGATTTGCTGTATTGGACAATCTAATTCTTGTGCCTGTGGCGAAAGAATGCAGATTACTATTTACCACGAACTGAGCGGTGTATCCAGACGCTGCTGTTAAAGTTGACGATGCTGTTATGTTTGCATATCCATATCCTGTAGAACCAGTAGCACCTGCTTGACCTGTTGCTCCTGTCTGACCTGTTGCACCCGTTGCTCCTGTTTGACCTGTCTGACCTGTTGCACCAGTTCTACCCGTTACACCCGTAACACCCGTTACACCAGTAGCACCCGTAGTTCCTGTCTGACCCGACGCACCCGTTTGCCCTGTTGCACCAGTTCTACCCGTTACACCAGTAGCACCCGTTTGTCCAGTTTCACCTGTAGCACCCGTTTGCCCTGTCTGACCTGTTGCACCGGTTCTACCTGTAGCACCTGTTGCGCCCGTTTGACCTGTCTGACCTGTTGCGCCCGTTTGACCTGTCTGACCTGTTGCACCCGTTAACCCTGTTACGCCTGTAGCACCGGTTAGTCCTGTTAGTCCCGTAGCACCGGTTGCACCCGTTGCACCTTGACCCGTAGAACCAGTAGCACCGGTTGCTCCTGTTTGACCTGTCTGACCTGTTGCACCAGTTCTACCCGTTACACCCGTAACACCCGTTACACCAGTAGCACCTGTTTGTCCCGTTTGCCCATTTTCACCGGTCTGACCTGTTGCACCGGTTCTACCTGTAGCACCTGTAGCACCCGTTTGACCTGTCTGACCTGTTGCACCTGTTAGTCCTGTTAGACCTGTAGCACCGGTTAGTCCTGTTAGTCCTGTTAGACCTGTAGCACCGGTTGCACCTTGACCCGTAGAACCAGTAGCACCCGTTGCTCCTGTTTGACCTGTTTGCCCTGTAGCACCAGTTCTACCCGTTACACCAGTAGCACCTGTTTGCCCTGTAGCACCAGTTCTACCCGTTACACCAGTAGCACCCGTATCTCCGGTTTCACCTGTAACACCAGTTGCACCCAAACCGGTTGCTCCTGTTGCTCCTGTTCTTCCCGTGGCTCCGGTTTGCCCTGATGCCCCAGTAGATCCAACACCGCCTACTATATTTATCGACCAATAATTAGCAATCGTACTTACATTACCTGCGCGATCAAAATAAACTAGATTGCCACCAGTAGAACCAGAAATTGATTCGCTTATTGTTCCTTCAATCCAATGGTTTAGGGGATTAGATATATTTGATAGTCTAATTCTTGCACCAACAGAATATGCGTTCTGTTCAGGAGAGAAGTATACAATTCCAGTATACCCCGCAGAAGCAGTCAAAGATGAATAAGAGACAGCCTTATACCCAACTCCCGTTGCACCTGTAGCACCCGTCTGTCCCGTTGCACCTGTTTGTCCAGTTTCACCTGTTGCTCCCGTTTGACCTGTTGCTCCCGTCTGACCTGTAGCACCAGTTTTCCCTGTAACACCCGTCTGACCTGTGGCTCCTGTTTCCCCTGCTCCAGTTGCTCCAGTTGCTCCTGTAGCACCAGTTCTACCCGTTACACCAGTAGCACCCGTTACACCAGTAGCACCCGTTTGCCCTGTTGCACCGGTTCTACCTGTTGCACCCGTTTGACCTGTTGCTCCCGTCTGACCTGTAGCACCCGTTTGCCCTGTTGCACCTGTCTGACCCGTAGCACCAGTTTTACCTGTTGCACCGGTGTTACCTGTTGCGGATGTTAGTGATTTGGGGGCACACCCCGTGTACCCCTGACCAAAACTATCACTAAAGCAATCACAGTTTGACAAACACCAAAAAATTTCATCGCTGGAATACGATTCCACATTATTTAGTATGTCGTTGCATAGATCACAAGTTGGCGACGGTAATGGCATTTAAGGCTTCTCCCCTATAATTGTCTTGTGTATTTATCTGTTTTGAAATATCTGTGCCAAAACAATCAGAATTTTGAAATTTCGGGGTACACAGTAATCATACCCTGCTGTACTCTACGAATCACTCCTCTTTCTTCAAGGTCAGTATTCGTGTTTAGCCCGATTAATTCAACATCATAGAAATATACTCCGGGCTTGATTTCTGCTGTTTGACTTGCTGTCAATGAAATCTTGATCTCCCCGAATTCGCCATCATCAACCTTTGATGCTGTCAAAGTTACTGAGTTTGCCGAAGTGTAATGTTTACGCATTTGGCAATACATTGAGTAGTCATATTTAATGTTTTTGGGTGTACCATCGTCGTTTTTAACGACAAAAGTAAACGAGAAAGTAGCCCCCTGATCCATGTCGTAGTTTACTGATGTTGCCATTATGCTGTCCTCTGTGCTAATAGGAACTTGTAGGCTATCCCACCGCTGCTCTTGAAGTAGCCGCAGATACCCCTGCTACGCCACTCGCCCGGCAACTTGACATGGTGTTCGTTGTTTAGTTCTTCACCCCCGAACCAATAGAACATTTGATTGTCCTCACCCAAGCCAAGACGCACATAGATGTTCTGAAGGACACCGTTCACAGGTACGCCCTTGACTGAGTAAGGGAGCATGTCTTCGTTTGGGTTTGGGCTTCGTTGAGAGACCGAGATCATGGTTCCGATTGGATAGGTCTCTTCGCTTACGATCACATTGTCTGAAGCCTTGGCTACACTCAACCCTTGCTTGATTTCGTTGGCAAGTTTGTCGGTGTAGTCCTTTGCTCGCTGAAGTACTGTCTCGGTTAGTGTGGTTCTGACTTTGTTGATTTCTCCCCTTGCGTCTTCATGAACCTTGGCAGCGACAGACTCAGCATGTTTCTTTGCTTGAAAGAAGTATGCCTTATCTTGGCTTTCTATGAAGGCTTGGGTGTTGAGGTCTGTCATATCAATTCAGCCCAAACCCGTAAAGTTCCCTGACTATTTACTGAGTAAGTTGCTCCCGCAGGAACGATAAAGGAATGGTTGAACGGTCCCGCATTTACATCGTTATGCGAACATATATCCAAACCACCAACACGAACAATAACATTGCTTGTAGATGTGGTAGCAACAGAAACCATTATTGGCTTGCTAGTTTGATTTGTGTAAGCAGTTCCATTTATAGACCGAGATTGATTTGTCCATGTTTGCCCTACCCCAACACTACCGACACCGCTACCGTCAATAGTCAATCTATTATATGTTTCGCTATAAGTAAGACCCGTTTCAAAATCTGTTTTAACCTGAGTTCCTGTTGAACCCCGTACAATTATACCGTTTGCTCCCGTGAAAGTTAGTGTTTGCGCCCAATCAGGAGTTAGTTGGTTGTCTTCAGTAATACCCGAAGCATCTACACCAATCCAACCATCAACTTCGACACTATCAAAGCCTAACGCCCCACCGCCAATTTTAGAATCGGTATATTGATTTGCTGATCTCAGGATCGATGAATCTCTTAAATCTACATACGCTTTGTTTGTTATGTCTTCTCCTAGGTCAGGAGAATCGGAGGTTTTGGGGGTGGCAGTAAAGGTCTTTATGCCTGTTACCGTTTCGTTTACATTTCCGTTCTTATAGACAAAAGTTTTACCTGCTTGAGTGGCGTAAGATTGATCTTGACCATCAACATAGGTTTGGCTAACCCCTATTCCTGAACCTAAAGTCTGACGAACATAACCAAGGTTGACTAGATCATTGTCATCTCTAGCGGCAACATCACACTTGATTATGTTTGCTGCTTGTATTGGACCGCTGTTTTCTGATGATATTTTGTTGACTTTTATTTCAGACATGGTGTATTCCTTTAGACCTTGATTAGGAGTGCAACCCAACTGTTGTATGTTGAATCATTATACGCGGTAGCAGACTTCTGACCTGTTATGGTAAGTGTTGTTTGATTTGGAACTGTTATGGTAGCAAATCCCATTTGAGAACCTGCAAATGTTCTTCCGTGACCGCCACCTCCTGTTTTTTTCCAAAAGGTTGAGTGAGGTACAACTGTGGAAATAACCCCAGATCCCGATATTGAAATGTTTAGATATGCTGTCCACTCTCCTCCAACATCATACGGTAGATCAAAACCAACGAATGTGGCTATAGAATAAGTGCCTTTAGCGACAACAATTGTTCTTGTTTCTGTTGTGTTAGTTTCATTTGCTCCTACACAATACACTTTCGAAGCAGCAGAATTTAGATAGTCCAAATTAACAAGATGGCTTCCTATAGTTGGAACTCCACCGCATTTTGGTATTGCGGTATCTGCAAAGGTGGCTTGACCCTTTATATCTAACAATTGATTTATAGTAACCAAAGGTGAATTGAAGGTAGCATTTCCACCAAATACACTTTGTCCATTGACATTCAAAAGTCCCGTAGAATTGATAGAAGCCCGAAGATTTCCTGCGGTAGAAAAGTTCAAAGCATTTGCACTATCTGCGTAGATTGCTGCTCTTTCTGTTGTCCCCGAGTTATTGGTGAACTGAAGGATTGAAGTTCCGTTGTTGGCGGGGGACTTTATACGAACACCATAATTCTGAGCCTGAACTGTTACAACCTCAACTGAGCCTTCTATATCTGTGTTTCCACTAACATATAAAGAGTCTCCTGCTGTTGTTGGGGGTGCGGTCTTTATGCCTACAGGGGCAGTAATTTTTATTCCACTACCTACGGGCGAAATGTTGTTGACTTGTAGTTCTGACATGGTTTATCCTGTTGGTACTTTCATGATGTAGCAAAGTGCGTAGTATGGAGGAATTGTTGGTGTGGTTATTGTTATTGGTTGTGGTGGGCTACCCTCGTCAGCCCCGAGACTCTGGCTGTTTGCATCTACTGGACCAGAAAGGCGAGTCCATACTCCGTGAGTATATCCTCTAGGATTTCTTCTTCCTTCTTCTATCCAATCTGTTCCACTAGCCGCTATCCTGACGGTTCTATTTGAGCCTAATTGGTAATTACCTTCGCCGCCGCCTATATTATATTTGAATACACCAATATGGCTATGCCAAGGCAAGTTGTTAGTTGTTAATGAAACTGTTTGAGTCCAACTTGGATTGCCGCCAGTTTCACCAACTGTATATTCGGAACTTCCTGCTCCAACAACAAAACGGTCTCGTAGATCGGGGGTTGTCCAAGATATACCATTTACTATAGTTGTTCCGCCATCGCACAAAACCCATCCTGTTGGAATGTTTGATGTCAATCCCCACCAAAGCATGATACCCCCATAAGGAACACCAACACTCCATTCGGGACTCAAACTACTGCCTCTTGAAGTTAGGTGCTGTGGGGCCGTCGGGCGAACCGCAGAAACTCTTCCTGCATTTCCCGATGCTGTATACGCATTACCTGTAGAGTTGTCAATCTCCGATCCCACATTTATTGGGCTGTAAATGTATGTGTGGTTGTCTTTTACTGTAAATACAACAGAACCTATGGTGTTCTGTATTTCTACACTTGGAGTTACAACCACGGTGTTCGCGGTCGATGGTTCTATCTTGTTTACTTTCAGATCTGACATTGTTTACCTCATACGATTTTCCATACAAATCCATCAGTTATGACTACTGTTCTTGTTTCTTTGATAGTTATTCCCTTACCTGAATCTACCGTATAAACAGCAGTTGGGTTGTCGGGGAACAAAGATGGTTGCATAGTCATACCAACATCTATAGTAGTTAGGCCGGTTGCATTGAACATACCGCCGATAAACATACCGTGCTGTGGTGTTCTATCCCACGATGTAGCACCCTGTAGGCTATCTCCATCAAAGATGTGGGGTCCGATCTTGATACCCGAGCCACGAACTTCAAGAGACATTGTTGGTTCACTTATACGAATACCAACATTACCTCTGTTGTTTCCTGTGCCACTCTTGATGTACACACCAGACTGACGGAGGATGCCCGAAGCACCATCTGCCATCAACTTGAGGTCGTTACCATTACCCGAAACAATCCAAGCCTGATTGCCTGTGTATCCATCTCCCGAGTAACCACCCAAGATACGGATATCGTATGCGCCTGTAATAGTAGCAGGGGACTTGATGTCGATGAATCCGCCGCTAGCACCTGCCATGTTGATAGAAGCCCACTTATACTGATCTTGAATCATCAGGTTGGCGGCTTGTGATGTTGCGGAAAGAGCAGCAAACCAATAGTTGCCGGGTCCACCGAATGTTAGACCACCACCATCTCTCTTGCCATAGTGAGTATCCCAAGACTCTCTTGATAGAGCCTGAATGTTTAGGCGAGCGTTTAGTCTATTACCTGCGGTTGGACCACTATCCGTCTGTAGTTCTTTCTGTGGGTAATAATCATGACGAACATAACGATTGTCATGATTGTGTCCCGTCAGAATCAAAGCGTTTGTTTCTGGCTTTGCTCTGATGATCCAATGTACTACTACCGATGGTGGATACAGATATCCTGTATACGAAACAGGTGGTGCTGTTATACCGTAGCATTGGTTGTAGTTGTACAACGGATTCGTTGGGCAGCAGATAGGATCAAATCCTGTGCCTCCTGTGCAGCATTCTGGTGATACACCATAGCAAGGATCGGATGGTCTGCACGCCGGACAGTCTGAGCAATCTAGACCGCTTATGCCTGTGCAACCAAATGCTTGGCAATAAACACACTTGCATCCGGGGCAGTCTTTGCATAGTGCTACATCTCCCAAATTGCAACTTACACATTGCTCACATCCGAATGCGGGAGTGCAACCTGTGCAACTCAAGCAGTAATCGTCGGGAACTCCTGTAACTCCTGTGCAACCATAAGCATTGCAGAAATTACAACGGCAAGGCGCACAGAACTTGCAGTATCCGTATGTTGCTCCTGTTGGGCAACCCCAAGTTATACAGTCTGCGCAAGTTGGTGTGGTTGGGTCAGGTCCACCGCCACCTTCACCTCCACCCCCACCTCCACAGTCTTCGGGATTTGGACATGGACCGACTCCCCCACCGCCACCATTCGGACCTGTGTCATCAATAAATGAAACTACCGGTTCATCGGCTACACAACTTTCGCCTTCACAACCGCAAAGTGTACATTTGTTGCAATCTACTACCGATACAACCCCCGAACCGTAGTTAATTGTTACTGTATCTGGGCAACCTGCCTCCAAACATTGCTGACATTCTGCATATGTTGGTGTTGCAGGATTTGCTGATGTTCCTGCTTTTAGTCGTGCTGCTGCTGTATAGTTGTTCCATACTGTAAATCCTTGAACACAGACGGCACTACCAAATCCACAGCCCGCACAATAATCTGAGCATCGGTATTGCTTTCCATCAATAGTCACTATTGGATTGGCACTTCTACGGCAAGCATCGCACAAAATTTGACAGCATTCACAATTTGAACCCAAGCATCCTGCCGCTAGGCAATCATCACAACCACACAAAGATTTGGTGGTGTCACAGGTCGCTCCTGATGCTATTCCGAATGCACTCTCTAATGTATACCCTCCAGAGATGAATGCGGATACGGGAACTCTTGGGGTTACCAAGTGTGTGCTTGCGGTCAGAGAATAAACCAAATCGTGATTTACCTGACCTAAGTTCATTATAGAACCATTGTCGAATCTTGAATTTTCTGTTGGTAGACCTGATCCAAATACAGTTCTATTTCTCAAGTCGGGGATGAAGAATACACCACGACTTGCCAACTCGTCGCGGGATGCTCCCTGTTGAGCAGGATAGTCTGTTCTGTGTCTACCATACAGACGAATTGAATATTGATTTGGATTGCTGCTAGCCAAGCGGAGGAAGTCATAGAACTCAACTCTATTCTTTTCCTGCCCCGCCGGACCTTGCAACTTGCCTGATGTTATAGCAGAACCACTAGGATAGTTACGAAGAGCAAAATTTACGCTATAGTTATCAATTACATTGTAGACACTAGCATCTCGGAAAGCGACCTCAGTATACGAGTTCTTATCGTAAACCGAAATTCTAACCAAATCTCTTGCTTCTAGGTTTCGATTTCCGCCGCGAAGGTCTAGTCTGATTATACCCGGAACTAGTTCAGAAGAACCTGCTCTTACTTCTGTTACAGAGTAAGTATCTTCGTCGGTATAGTAGGTTGCGCTTGAAATGTTGGGGTAAGTTGCATCAACATAGTACTTTTGATTATCAACAAATCCGTTACTTGTACCGATTGCACGATACAATTCTCTCCACAATCCGGGACGCAACTTACGACCGTCGCAATATAACCATTCGTCGGTTAGTTCATTTAGAGCACCGCTATACGGAGCGATTGAACCAACAGGCACTAGACCCTGTGCGTAGATTTCATCCGTAGAATCTCCACCACGCATGAAGCCGGGGAAGGATAGAACGATACCTGTAGCGGTTCTGTTTGCCGCACTTCCTGTCAACTGAACAGGAATGAACATTGCCTTTTCTATGAAGTATGGATCACCAAATGTTGGTCCAAAGTCTGTAGTTAGCCCGCCGCTCAAACCAAGGAATAGTGGAACCCCCTTTAGAGCATTGCCCGGAACAGGAATTGTAGCCTGACCGCTGTTTACATACACAAACTCATTAGAGTTTATGACTTCTACAACTATACCTGTTGTTTCTGCTGTATCTTCAGCCAAGCAACTTGCCTTGATATAGTCGTTCCCTGCTGTACCGGATGTCATAGACGCGGTTTGAATGATTACATTACCTGCCGTTAGACCGTGAGCGGTCTGATACACGCGAACGCGATTTGCATCTGAGTCTAACCAAGACGAGTGAACTCTTCCTCTTACATCGGCTATAGGAATGGTGTAGCCTGTTGACCCCCTATCGTGAGGATATGGATTGCCTGTTGTGGCACCGGCTCCATCCAAGAAATCGGCATTGAAGCCAACTGCAAACATATTGCTTGTTGCCCCACCAACACCATTTACGGTTTGCCCGTGAGTGAATGGGAAGTGATACGGTCCTGATGTTAGACCAAAGAATCCTGCTAGTCTGTGTTCTGTCGAAGAACCACCGGTTGCATGGATAAACATAAGTGGTTCTGTTGCGAATGACTTATCGTGCTCAAAGAGCCACTTTCTCTGTGAATCGTAGGATACTATTAACTTTGTGTTACCACTAATGCCGGTAGATCCGATGAACCAAAACTCATTTTTGCCATCGTTAGTCAAGCCGCAGTTACGATAGAAGCGGCTCGTAACAAATTGATTCTCTGTGTTGACACCAAGATTTACATTTGTTACAAATGCATTACAGCCCGTTTCATAGGTGAATGTCTTGTCGCCACTTGCTCCCTTGACCGTAAATCCTGCGCCATCAAGCAAAGCATCACTAAAGAATTCTGTTTCCAATTCAGAGGAATCATCGGATACGGTAAAGGTTGGTCCTGATGCTCCAGTCAAAGCACCGAAACGGAATACGCCTCCAACTTCAAAGTCTTCTGCTCCACCCCGACTAAACATAGAGCCTATAGTGATCTGCGCAGTTGGACCTGCTGCTGGACCTGTTATATTCTTTACAGTTCCGATTACTTCTGCTGTTGTTATATTTGGATTGGGTTCGGCATCTGCATAGAAAGCAGTCAACCCAGCAAAAACTGCCGTATATGTACCCGCAGTAACACCTTGTATTGTTACTGTTCTCTTAGTTTGATAAGCAATCTCAATATTGTTGTCTTCGATTCTTAGATTGTTAGAGGCTATGAATGTTGTTTCTTCTCCTACTATTAGGTTGCCTATAATTTCAACATCGCCCTCAAATTTTAGTCTATTTCCGCCTCTACCAACATAAAGTCTATTGGGCAGCATGTACCCCGCTTCAACATACTTGGGGGTTCCATCTGCTATTCGACTTGTATCAGACAAATCCTTGAAGATCACCAAGTCCGAAGGAGAAACGGTATTCGCGGTCATTGATGCCGGTGGTAGTGTTCGTGGATCGACAAAAATCTTGTCGTAGAACCCACCTGTTGTGCTTGCATAACCACCTGTATTGCCGTATTGCAAACCGGGTCCATACTTGAATCCAATACCCATTACACCGTTATAGTTACAATTCTCTCTACCTGTTACAAGTTGTATACCAGTTAGACCATAGATTTCATATAGGTTTAGTGGATTGACCTTCTCAATTAATTGATTTGTTCTGTCAAACCATGTGTGGAATGTATCTGATAGAACTAGAGGATCTATGTCAATTAGGTTTTCGCAATAAGGTCCAGTTACAGGAAGAGGCAAATGAACACAGCATTCTGTGCAACCACAGGTTCCTCCCGTGCCACCGCCTCCCGTGCCTGTTGCGCCAGTAGGCCCGCGTACATAGCCTGCGGGAATTGAAGTACCATCATCCAAGTTGATGTATAGATTTCCGCCCGCATCAACAAATGCGTTGTTTACAGAAGCACCGGTGGTTCCTCTAGTACCTGTTGGTCCTGTTGCTCCTGTTGGTCCTGTTCCACCACCGTCCGAATTGCTAGCAAGAGATGGTACAAATTGCCAACTGTAATATGTGTCTGCCCCCGTGCCGACAAAGTAATTGTATAGACTTATCTTATCATTTATAGACAGGTTATTGATGTTTACCGGTAGGAGCATGTCTCCTGCGGTATATCCTGCCGAATCCCACCGTATTATTGGCTTTCTGTTTACCTTTAGGTAGAGGGGAGATTGAGTTGTACCTATAGAAGATACTACTACCCAACCATAATCACCAACAGGAAGTGCTGTTGTTGGGAAAGACTCGGTGAATCTTTGATAGAAGTTATCCGTTAGTGTTGTGGAAGAAGGAGCAGTTCCTCCCTCGGGAATACTCCTCTTACCTTGAACATCTACACCAGAAATTCGGATATAAGCAGTAGCCGATGCCGCTACTATATCCGATGCTTCTATAGATCCGCTAGTTAGACTTGTTTCCCATAGAGTAGAAATTAGTCCCCTAAACCCAGATGGATTTAAAGAAGCACCGGCTCTATGTACTGTTGGGAGATTTATGTCTCCTACGAAAATTCCAAAAACTGAACCCGCTGTTCCGCCCGAACCCGGATCGCCCTTATCACCCTTTGGACCAGCAACACCCGTCTGACCTGTTGCACCCGTCTGACCTGTTGCACCCGTCTGACCCGTAGCACCAGTTTTACCTGTTGCACCAGTAGCACCTGTCTGACCCGTAGCACCAGTTTTACCTGTTGCACCAGTAGCACCCGTCTGACCTGTTGCACCCGTTTGCCCAGTTTCACCTGTCTGACCCGTAGCACCAGTTTTACCTGTTGCACCAGTAGCACCTGTAGCACCCGTTGCTGATGCACCACTAACAACTTTAGCAACTTGCCATATGTTTAGGGTACTTCCTACATTAACACTTAGGCTATTACCTGATTCTTGTCCCCAAGAATACCAAGCAGTAATAGTAACTGCATTAGCGTTAATTTGGCTAATTGTTCCTTCAGCCCAAGCATTTACGGTTGATGGATGTGCTAAACGGACACTTTGATTGATCTGAAATCCATACTTGCTGACTGGAACATCGGGGAAATTTACAGTTATTTGCCCGCTAGGCTGGGTTGAACTAAAAGCGAAATTACTAGCGGAAGTTACAGTAACGGAGAATCCATAACCCGGACCAGTAGGACCGGTATTACCTGTTGCACCCGTCTGACCTGTTGCACCCGTCTGGCCCGTAGCACCAGTTTTACCTGTTGCACCAGTACCCCCTCCTTCCGCAGTACACCCAAGGCAACCACAGTCATTTAAACAACGAATGTATACTGGCAACCCCTCATTGGCTACACATAGCGCAGGATTTTCCAAACAGGCAATACATCGTGGGTTTGTACAAAAATTTTGACCTGTGCAAGAATCTGCTCCCACGCATTCGGCGCAGTTAGTTCTGGTAGTACCACTACATGCTGGTGAATTTACATCAGCACAACAATCTAAACAGTCGCTACATTGGAATGTGGGAGTCGCCATATGTTTCTTTTTCCCTCGTACTATTTATGTTGTCATCTTTTGTTATAATACACCGGCAAGAGTAGGGAATTCTCCTCCCAATCCCGCCTGAGTTTGATAAACCAAGTATGTTACATTAACCCCATTTATTGAATATTGTGCTGTTGCACCCTGAGTTATATTGATGTTGGTCTGAGAACTGATTGTTGATTTCAAATTTGCCATTCTTCCCGAAAGTTCTCCACCCGAACTACTTGGATTTATAGGCAAGAAAACATAGAAGTATTTGTATTGTCTGGTATTTGCGCTTGGATTTGTTTCAGGAAAATTCAAATCGCTCTGCGCCAAAACATCAATATTTCCTCTTGTGGCGCAGGAATTACACCCATACCACGCCGAACCACCCATACCTGTTATGTTTAGTTGTGATTCTACTGATTCTATTGTTGGGAAGAAGGAAGAGATTCTTGCAGTTGCATAGGTTGCTCCTGTGCAATTTACCGATCCATAAACTGTCTTGCAGTCATACAGATCTCCACTAGTTGCTCCCCAATATATTCTGTGTCTCCAATCGACTCTTGTTGATGTAGCGATTCTCGTTGCTCTTGCATCGGTCCCCGCCAAAGTAAAGGTATTAGCAGTTGGTACTAGGTAGCGGTTTAGGCTGTGAACAACACTCTTTGGACTATCACCATAACTAAAATTACCTGTAATATTTCCAGAAACTGAAGAGGAGAATGTCAGACTGTTTGCTGTAAAATTGGCGGAATTTGAAGCGGCCCAAGATAGAGGGTATGTTCCTGCCGTATTAAGAGTTTGACCTATTGCTAATGTTGGTGGTGTACCGTATGAAGCCAATCCCAATCCAGTATCAAATGATGTCCATGCTGGGGATTGATATGGATAAACCATCAGTTCCAAAACTTCAACAGCAGATTTACCTACAAGATTTGTTCCTGCATTTAACCCACCTATAGTTGTAACTGTCGTTCGTGCATCACTCCAAATTTGAGCACCCGTTATTGCTCCAACAGTTAATCCTGCTTGCTCTACGCCATTGACCACAGGTATTACTAGAAGAATTGGTGGATTTCCTGTCAAGTAAAGTCCAGTATATCCTCCACCAGTAGCACCCGTTACACCCGTGGCTCCTGTAGCACCCGTGAGACCTGTAGCACCAGTAGCACCTGTTAGTCCTGTTAGACCTGTAGCACCTGTTGCACCCGTGAGACCTGTTAGACCTGTAGCACCGGTTGCTCCTGTTAGTCCTGTTAGACCTGTTGCACCGGTTGCTCCTGTTAGTCCTGTTAGACCTGTAGCACCGGTTGCTCCTGTTAGTCCTGTTAGACCTGTAGCACCTGTAGCACCTGTTAGTCCTGTTAGACCTGTAGCACCGGTTGCACCCGTGAGACCTGTTAGACCTGTAGCACCGGTTGCTCCTGTTAGTCCTGTTAGACCTGTAGCACCAGTTGCCCCTGTTAGTCCTGTTAGACCTGTTGCACCTGTAGCACCAGTTTTACCTGTTGCACCCGTTGCCCCCGTTTGTCCAACATCTCCTGTCACTCCTGTTGCACCAGTAGCACCTGTCTGACCCGTAGCACCCGTTAGTCCTGTTAGACCTGTAGCACCTGTAGCACCAGTTTTACCTGTTGCACCCGTTAACCCTGTTACGCCTGTAGCACCGGTTAGTCCTGTTAGTCCCGTAGCACCGGTTGCACCTGTTAACCCTGTTGCGCCTGTAGCACCCGTTGCTCCAATATTTGCAGGAGCCGTTCCAATGAATAACAGTCTAGGGCTGTTTATGGTTCCCGAATACGGAAGTCTTGTTACCTCAACCGTCCATACAATACTATTTGAAACTTTTGTTGGTGGATAGATTAGTGTTGCATCAAACAAACTAGTGGTAGCAGAGGGACCGGGCTGCACTATTCGTACAAGAGTTCCTGAGGTATAAGCCGAATACTGACCTTCCTCGCTGTAAGTACTAGAAAAAGCGTAGGTTGCTCCAATCGTTAATGTTCCTGTGTTTATGGTTCCCGACAAATCTTGCGGGGGGAATCCCGCACCAACACGACCCGTAACACCGGTTGCTCCAGTTAGACCTGTAGCACCTGTAGCACCTGTCTGCCCTGTTGCCCCCGTTTGCCCAGTTTCACCTGTTGCACCAGTAGCACCAGTTTTACCTGTAGCACCGGTTGCACCTGTTAGTCCTGTTAGACCTGTAGCACCGGTTCACCTGTTAGTCCTGTTAGACCTGTAGCACCGGTTGCTCCTGTTAGTCCTGTTAGACCTGTTGCACCTGTAGCACCCGTGAGACCTGTTAGACCTGTTGCACCTGTAGCACCCGTGAGACCTGTTAGACCTGTAGCACCGGTTGCTCCTGTTAGTCCTGTTAGACCTGTTGCACCTGTAGCACCAGTTTTACCTGTTGCTCCTGTTTGCCCAACATCTCCTGTCACTCCTGTTGCACCAGTAGCACCTGTCTGACCCGTAGCACCCGTGAGACCTGTGACTCCCGTCGCCCCTTGTGTGCCCACAAGAGTAACAGACCAAGAATTACTATTAGGAGCCACACTTCCTATTCGTGTTACTGTTACTACTATAGGAGTAGTTCTTGGTGATCCTGTTTTTACAACAGCCTCAAACCACATATTTGGATTTGAGGTTTGTGTAACTCTAATCAGAGAACCAACTCCAAAAGAGTGTTGAACGGGGGCAGTAATAGTAAGATTTATATCTGCCCCAACAGATGTACTACTGATACTCAATCCAGATGTCGCGTAAGGTTCTGCTCCAGTAAGACCCGTAACACCTGTTAGACCAGTTGCTCCGGTAGCACCTGTTAGACCAGTTGCTCCTGTCGCTCCTGTCGCTCCCTGACTTCCAACCACGCTTGGATACCAAGTTCCCGCGTAAAATGAACTCTGGTCTCCTTGAACGACTCGGTTTACTGTTATACTTTCAATTCTGTTTTGTATTCCAGTAACACCCCTAATTGTAGTGTCTATAATACCAATAGGATTTACTGTTGTATTTGTAAATCTTACAGCCTGACCTATTTGCCAACCGTATAATTTATTGGTGACGAATGTTTCCCCCAAAACAATATAGGTATCATTTGGTCTAACTGACGATAAATAAATTCCTGTAAGCCCTCCGACTTGTGTAACTGCATAACCAGTAATACCTATAGAAGAAACTTCTGTTCCTATTGGATTTCTCCAATTGGTAATGTTGTTTCCTGTAAACAAAGAACCCTGTGGTCCTGTTGGACCCGGTTCTCCTGACAATACAAGAGTAAATTTGGCATTGCCGCCAAGGGATGATGCTTGGTTCTGAAGGAACCCTACTAATCCTGATGGATCTAGTGTGGTATAAAGTTTTTCAACGATAATATTTCCGGAGTTTATTTCTTTAATTACACCGTATAAACTACCTTGTGAATATGTCTCCCCAGTTGTGAAATTAGTCAAAATTAGTTTGACACCAGTTCCGGAAACAAATGCTGTTCTTAGTCCGGATATCGCTCTAACGAAAGTTAAAGTTGGATTAGGCTCACCGAATTGAGTTAATAGAGTAGCAATAACACCACTATCGTAATCCAGAAGAATACTCTCGTACCCCGTACCTGTTGCGCCAGTAAAACCTGTGACTCCTCTTATACCTTGTATTCCCTGTGGACCCTGTGCTCCATTTCTACCGGGGTTTCCTATTGCAAAAACATCCCAATCGTTATATGTGCCCCCTAAACTAATTTGAGTGGTTGCCCCACTAATATCCATTTTGTAATTCGGGGTTCCGTCATCCGTTGTAACTTCGGTATAACTATCAACTACGGCGTTGAAGAACTGATTTATCGCTGCTCTTCGCTGAAACCTTACAGATGTTCCTTGTCTAATTGCACTTCTTGATGGAGGAGTTAGTATGTTTAGATTGATGATTACCGGGTTAACTGTAGGGCCAATGTTACTATTGCAGCGAATAGTTTCAAATCCTACCCCCGTAGCACCCGTTGGACCTATTGTTCCTGTTGTGCCTGAAGGTGGTAAGAACTTCACAGAAAAGAGTCTGTCATCTCCGTCTACGGTTGGACCAAAAACGGATGCTGTTACTCCAGCATTGTTGAAAAGAAGTTTAGAAAGACCTTCGGTAACTCCTACAGGATATAGAATATCTCCGTGATTATTGTCTACATTATCTCTAACTATTGGTTTATCTATTACTTTAATTACGAATGAACCGGGTTGGCCGGTAGAACCAATCAACAGCCATCCAAAAATATCTCGGGAACCCGTAGAACCTAAACTATCTGAAAGTTCCTTGTAGTAATAACCTGATCCATTAGGACCGTTGTTATAGATCGTGTTAGATAAATCTATACCACTAACCTTAACATATGCATTTACTGTATTATCTCTATTGAACTTTTGCTGATATAAAGGATCGTATGTTCCTAATGTCCAAAAGGATGAGATTACTTTATCTAGTCCTATTCCTGTACTGACATCTGTTCCAAATGGGGGTGGGTTTGGATCACTTAAAAAGAATGCTGTGTCTTTTGGTGTGCAGCAAGGTCCAGTTGCTCCTTTATCACCTTTTGGACCAGCAGCACCCGGCGCACCTGTCTGACCTGTTGCACCAGTTTTACCTGTTGCACCCGTGTTGCCTGTTGCGCCTGTGTTACCTGTTGCGCCTGTGTTACCTGTCGCTCCGGTGTTACCAGTTGCACCCGTGTTACCTGTTGCGCCTGTGTTACCAGTTGCACCCGTGTTACCTGTTGCACCAGTTTTACCTGTTGCACCCGTGTTGCCTGTTGCACCTGTGTTACCTGTCGCTCCGGTGTTACCAGTTGCACCCGTGTTACCTGTTGCGCCTGTGTTACCAGTTGCACCCGTGTTACCAGTTGCACCCGTGTTACCTGTT
>Ga0214923_10003821_pt1 | contig 18637 bp, 13 predicted proteins | sample LL1510_MetaG_FD_177993 | JGI IMG/M metagenome (GOLD analysis project Ga0214923, IMG submission 177993) | Freshwater microbial communities from Lake Lanier, Atlanta, Georgia, United States - LL-1510 | ecosystem: Environmental > Aquatic > Freshwater > Lake | place: USA: Georgia | collected... | reverse complement strand
AGCCAATATTCAAAGCACTATCTAGAAATACATTTTTAGAAATTTTTGAGAGATGATAACTTAAAGTTAAATCACTCAAATTCTCCAGCATTATGGATGCTTGCTTATACTCAGCTAGTCTGTTTTGGATCAATGCAGAGTCCTTCTTTAGATCAAGAATAATAGACATCAGATTCTGCTTCGTTTTATGTTCTATAATCTGATGCTCTCTTACATTTTCAGCAAAAAATCCAAGTGTCACCGCCGCAAATAACATCACAAACTCAATAATATATTCCGATCATTTCTTTTTATGTGTTGGATGGTGTGGGTGATGAACCTCCATAATACAAAATTTCGCTCAAGTTAAGGTTTTAAGATTAAGACAGCCGCTATAGAAATGTAAGCCTATGGAGGCGACATTTTGGCGACATTTTTTACCAGCTAACCGCGCTGCGATTGCGTATCAGTGAATTATAGCGTAAGGTTCGATCCGAGCATCAGACTCCCATTAACTGTGCTTTAAGGCCTTTTTTCTAGGCCGACACCTTAAGATATAAACTGAGTAGCTTCGACTTTTATGTAAACACAAAAAATAATAACAAATTCAATTTGATATTCTGAGAAAAAGACTCCCAATTTAATTATTGATTGTTTTTACTGGTATAGCAGTAATAATTCTGATATGATGCTTTGAAGCTATATATTTTTTTCCAGTATATAAATTTTGAATCCAAACTTCATCATTGTCAATTTCAGAAGAACTCCAAAATGATTCACCCCGCCACTGAATATTTATTGAATTCCTCGGCAAAAGTTTCCTATTATTTTTAAATAAAATATTCAATTCGTCTTTTGTAGGCAACCTCCAACCATTACCTAATTTTTCGCAAGCAGCCTTAACTAAATACCAAGTTACATTCATATTTGTGTAGTCAAAACTATTTTCAGCAACAAGTAGATTGCCAATTTTAATAGGACTGCCTATTATTGAAGCAGAGTCAATTTTTGCTTGAAATGAACTGTAGTATTTAGATGAAAAGTCGGTTGAAGAAGAATTTGAAATCATCGTAGCATCTGTAGAAAGTGAAGCCTCTAGTCTAACTGCACGTACATAATTTTGAGTACTTTTTTGATTGTAAATCTGGTACCCATTATAAAAATCTTGCATCCAACCTGCTTCAAAGAGGGAAAGGTCACGTCTCCATCCATCTTCATTTGAACTCCAGTAACCATAGTTCATAAAATTTCCAATCTTTTGCTTGTTTTCATATAAAACGTTCAGCTCGTCTTTTGTGGGCAATCTCCAACCCTTTCCTAATTTATTACATGCGAGTAGGGCATCCTCCCAAGTCATCATTAGTGAAAAATCATATTCAGCAACAACAAGATTACCAATCTTGGTGGATTTCCCTATTATAGAATCCGGATTTCCAATTTGCCCAAAGCCGATATAGTATGTAAACAATAATAGTATTAAGAATTGCTTTTTCATTTTGTTTTTTTCTATGAAATATAGAAGTCTGCACATTTACGTTTAATTCTGTTCATCTCCTTTGCTTATATTTATTCAAAAAAATTAGTAACACCTTCCATAATAACAGTCTTCGTGTTTTTTTGTGCAAAATTTCGTGTTATCATTTTCGTATAATTTTATTGAAAAATCATTGTTTTCATGACTTGTAGGCGTATTTCCCAAAGCCGATTGAAGCATATCAAATATTTTAATTATACCTCCGAAGTAATCCGTCACTTGATTCACGATAAAATCACCAGCGATAATTGACGAAACAGCATCTTCAGTAGATTTAAAATACCCTTTTTTCACACAAAGATTACCAATTTGTATTATATGAGATGCCTTGTGGTTATTATCGGCCCCTACTTCTTCACAGTGCTTATCAATCTGATTAGTAACGTAGGTTAAGGTCATGCCCTTTTTATACTCATTAACATCAATTTTTTTATAAGGAACATACCTTTCCCTACAATAAATGCAAATTTGCCTATTGTCTATATATTTAAAAGGCAATGAAGGAAGTTGAAATATTACACTACATTTTTGGTTGGGAGAAATTATTTTTGAAGATGCCTCGTTTTGATTTAAAACAGTAGCACTATTATCAACTTTCATTAGCAAGACTTTGTTACCATTAATGTCAATTTTAAAAGATGACCCATTTAATTTTACTAATGCAAAATCATTAGTAAAATTAAAAGCCTCATCGTAATTTGGTTCAATAGTTTTTCCTCCGTTAATATCTATTATCCCCCATTTATTATTAGATTTTACCTGTGCATATTGATTTTCAATTAAACGAATTTCATCATATTTAGCAGAACATATTTCCTTGCCGTTATTTATATCTAATAAACCCCATTTACCATTTTGCTTAAATAAAGCACTTTTATAATCATCGAAATTGCTAGATATATTTATAGAGTCGTATATAGGATTTACTACTCGTGTAAATGCTTGGTTAATAAACCCAAATTTTCTATTGCTACTAATTATAGCAGCATTGCTTTTTAATATGACATTATCGATGCTAGTTGGTCTAATAATAAATGAAGAGTTGCCGTTCCTATAAATTAAACCATACCTCCTATCTTGTTTATATAGTATATAGTTCCCATTTTGAATTTTTCCAACAAATGATTCTTTATAGTCGCCCCTCCACTGGATATTTTTTCCGGTATTTACAATGATTTCATCAAATATTGGTTTCACTAATTCCTCCCCAGTAGAACTAAGTAACCCAAATTTTGAATTTAATTTTACAACATATAAAACTATATTATTGAGCATCACAGGCTTAATGTCATCATATTTTGGCTCAATAAAAACGAAATTATCAACCTTAACACCCCATAGCTCATTACTCTTAAAAATATCTACTCCTAATTCCGTATAAGTTTTAACTTCCAGAAATGACTTAGAGGAAATGGTTTTAGGATTATCAAAAAGATTAAGATCTATTTTCCATTTGTGATGCCTTAGGTAGTCACCATAAATTCCAGAGCCTCCTCTGTCAACTAGTGTAGAAATCAAAGTCATGACATCTTGATCATCTTGACATATTTTTTTACACACAAATGAATAAGATTTTTGAAAAATACATTTAATAACCAATTCTTTGAGAATTGGATCAAATACTTTGTCCCCTTTCCTAGCCTCATCGTAGGCTTTAAATAAACTTATGCATTCATCACAACTTGGTGCAAGTTGACTAAGATATAATTGCTTAAAATTTTTAACTATTTGCTTTGAATCAGTCTCCTTTAAATATTTATATATCTGTTTATTAAGATACTTATTTGAACTATCAATTAATTTTTTATTCCAATCAGAATTCCACCATCGGGGTGTAGAATTAAATTTATGAGATTCAGGTGCATTACTTAGTAAATAATTTAATGTAGTTTTTTCGATAGCGCTATCAAAACAAGAGCGATTATTTATTTGGCAAAGTTGTATTAGTGATATAATAGGAAGTATTTCGTTTACTGTAAAAGTCATTTTATTTAAAAAAGCACTGCGATATAAGAATAATGCTTCTTCACATTCCTCACATACGGGAACTTTCGAAGAAATATTAGTGCCATCATTTATTTTAACTGTAATTCCTTCAACAATTGATACTGATGAATCAGCCTTAACTGTTTGCGATTTTGAATTAGAATAAATCAACAGAAAGGCTAATCCAAATATGAATCTTTTCATTTTTAAATTTTAAACCTATTCATTAATAATAAAATAAAGGTATCATAAATCCACAGAATATTGTGTACCGCTAACTCTTATCTACATTTTGCTCTAAACTATCTCTTTAGCAAAACCAATAATTGCTTTTTTGGGGAAAAGCGACTATACCAAACGAGATTAATGAGATAAATGCAAGAACATAAATTTATTCCCTAAAAAAAGATTGATATTAGATTGAAATAATTTTAAAGATTTTGGGAACTGTCAAAAAATAAAAAGAGCCTCTATCTGAATTAATTTTAGTAAATGCCTTTTAGAACATCGCCCTCTACTATTGTTTAATCAAACAGATTAATTAATTTGATTAAACCCATTATCGTAAGCTTCTGAGGCACATCGAATTGAACAAAAATCCCCTGTAAGCGTAGACCCAGTAAACGCTCGATTAAATATGCCCTGGCCTAAATAACCATCACCAACTCGACCATTTGTTGGATTAAATCCGTATCCACTACCATCAAACATTCTATTACACCAACGACACATGTGTAAATTAGAGCTATGATTTGAAGAATTGGATGATTCAATGCTATGGTTATAGTTACTATTATTTTTGTAGCCATTTTTAAGTTGTTCAACCAACTTTAAACCTTCTGAAGCCCTACTTTCTCCGTGCGCCAATGCTGATTTTAACAATCTTTGGGATTCATCCAAATCCTTATTAACCTCTGTGCCAATTGCAAAGCATAAGCCAAGTCCATATTCAGAATACGCATCTTTTTTAGAAACCCCCATCTTCCACCATTTTACGGCTTCTTTAAAATCAGCAGCAGTCCCTTTGCCAGAATAATACATTGAGCCAAGAGCTCCCAGAGATTCGCCATATCCTTTGTTTGCGGCAAGCGTAAAATAATGTAGCGCTTTACTAAAATCTTTTTCTGAGTAGTACAAGTTTGCTAATTTATTCTGAGCTTTTACTACATCGTTATCAGCACATATCTTGAGATATTTATTTGCAGAATCGTAATTAACTTGAACACCCCAACCATTATAGTATGCAGAGGCAATTTTATATTGCCAGATCCAGTCTCCCGAATTTGCTTTATCGGTAATTATTTTAAAGTTACTTTTAAGCCAGTCATTGAACTTATCTTGCTGGTTGTGTTTTTCATATTCATATGCAAGTAAAGACCATTCGCCGAGCAAGTCCTCTCCATAATCTTTTGTTAGATTGGCGTATTTTATATAATTAATACTATCCTTTAACATCCAATAATAAATACTTACAACATTTGCAGCCTTTCCATAGCCTTGATCTGCTAATTCAATAAATGTTTTGAAATCTATAGAATCAGTCTTTTTGAATAAATCAAGTGCTAATTCTAGTTTAGTATCATTTTTATATTTAGTATAGCTAGTGATGCAGAAATATGCTAAGCCAGCGAATAATAATACTGCTATTAAATACTTTAAAATAAATTTTTTATTTCCCCCGATAGAAGTACTTACTCTATAAGGAGGAGGAGCACTGTTAAGAAACTCTTGAATCTCTGGAATGTTATCAGCTGTTGTCCATTCTTGCAGGCCATCATGCCAAACGGGGGTTTTGATTGATATGTTTTTATTTTTAATTTCCTCAAGAGTAAATGGCCCTACTTGGTTATCATTTTGGATTAAATAGTATTTTCTCATAAGTAGTAAAGAAAAGTATAAATAGAGAAGGTTCTTCTTTAAAATGAGAAAAATTAATTTAGGGCCAAGACGCAATTTTTAAACCTTCTATTTTTAGGGGTACTTACTACTGCAGGTTGCGACTTAAAAATATAGGCCAATCATTGGTTTTAGATTGGAACCAGTATCAGACAGCTAACTCAAAAACCATTATTCATCCATAATGCTTAATTTCACCTCAGCGACATTTTGGCGACAATTACTCGCTCAGCTATTTTTAATTCGTTGATATTCAATAAGTTAAGGGAGAATGTTCGATCCCGCCCCACACCACCACTTTAAATGATTAAACCCTTGTAGGTCAAACACTTACAAGGGTTTTGTTTTGGGGTGCACAGATATTAAGAAGTTCTTTAAATCACTGAGAAGGACTTATTGATGTGATAATATTAGTGAAGAGTATTAATGAGTATCTTGATCAAGTGAATTAATAATTAATCATTAAAAAAGAGCATTATGAAAAAACTTGTATTCTCATTAATCATTGCTACCTCTATTGTGGCGTGTACGCAAAAAGGTGGAAATACCGCAGCTGCCGTAAATTCTCACCAATTTGGCGAAAATTATGATAGTACTGCCTACATGGATGTAATCAAGGGTACATTCAAGGACCTTGAGAGCTATGATTCAGTTACATATAGAACAAGATATGCGGATACGGCAAAATTCCATGACAATGATAAAATAACAACCCTGAATGAAAATGTAGCTTTACAAGGACAGTTTATAGCTGCTGGAATTAAAGCAAAAGTGAAAGATGATTACGCCATGTGGAGTAGTCATTTTAATTTCAAAGATGGCAGTCAAGGAGATTATGTTTACACATATCTCACTGCTACTTTTACAAAAGGAGATAAGTCCGTAGATGTAGTAATGTTCCAGGCTGATCGATTTAACAAAGATGGTAAGGTCGTTGAGGAGTGGATTGTATATGACCAGTCTAAAGTAGCAACGTTGATGAACTAATTTTTAATACTTATTTTTTAAAGCCCCTTGAAGAAACTTCTGCAAGGGGCTTTTTATTTAAGATAAAATTCCTCTAATTTACTTTTGTATAATTTAACTGAATCCCATGAAAAAATTACTCTTGATATTTTGCTCAATCTTTTCAATTGCTGCGCACAGTCAAATGCTAAATGATAATCCTTTTGATGCAACCATAAATCATCCAAAATATGCTAAGGGCAAAGGCCCAGCAGTTTTATTCGACGCAGGGCATTTTAATTTTATAGTTCATATGGGGCTAGCAAATCCCCTAATAGATGTAGCCACCGCTGATGGTTATCGTGTCACAGTGGATTCCATGAAATTTACTAAACCCTACTTGTCTAACTATAAAATGATTGTCATCTTTCCTGCCATGCCGTTTAAGTTTGGTTCTAAAAAGCAAGTGACAGACGAAATTACTTTTACTTCTGACGAATTAAACGCCTTACATGATTGGGTTAAAGAAGGCGGATCTCTACTCATGTTCAGTGAACATGCACCTATTGATAAGTCAGTGACGCCACTTTTCAACAAATTTGGGATACAGCTTTCAATTGGAATTGTCGTTGATTCGATAAACCATGATTCTTCGTCAAAAGCGACAAATAAGGAGTCCTTGCTAATGTTTACAAGGAACAATGGACTTTTAAACCCAAACCATCCCATCACAAAGGGCGAACGAGCAGGTGAAGAAATAAATAAAATAATGACTTATGGCGGTGGCGGATTAAAAGGCGCAGGATATACAAATATTTTTAAGCTTTCACCCTCATCAATCATTAAAAAGTATAGTGGAAGCGAGCCCTCTGGTACGGCTGATTCTCAGGCCTTAGCAGGAAAATTTGGCAAAGGCAAGCTTGTCGCGTTAGGAGATTGTAATGGATTTACGGCGATGTATGTAATGCAAGGTTCTACTAAACTTTCTGCAGGAATGCAAGTAGCAGAATATGATTGGAAACAATTTGCAATCAATACCTTGCATTGGCTGTCAAAATAATTTCTAAACATAATGGAAAGTAAAGAAGAGGCAGAAAAGTTATTTAATACCCTTTCAATTAATAGTGAAATAGAAGTACCTTTTAATGAAAATGACATTAGCTCCTATTTTGACATGGTCAAAGATTAATATCGAATAGAACGGATGATTAATTTCAATAGCAATAATTAAATAATAAAATATGAAAAAGGAGAAAACAATTTTTTGGATAACAACAATCTTCATCACTCTATTTGAAGGAGTAATGCCAGCGCTCACATCTCAAACCGAGTTAGCAAAAGAGGGATTAAGACACTTGGGTTATCCTGAATACTTTGGAAATGCGTTGGTGGTATTTAAGATTGCAGGAGTACTTGCACTAATTATTCCACAGATTCCTAAACTAGTTAAAGAATGGACGTACGCAGGTTTCGCTTTCGACTTCGTTTTTGCAACAATAAGTCATGCTTCAGTTGACGGAATAAATGTACAGACATTTCTTCCGCTTATAATATTTGGAGTTTTAATAGTGTCATATATTTATTATCACAAATTAGACCTCAAATAATTCCTAGTAAAAGGTTAACTGCTTACTTTACTTGTACTGGAATTCCATAAGATTCAGCAATTGCATCTTGCAATTCTGTGATTAAAGAATCTAAGCTTTTATAAAAAAACTGGACTACAAATTTATCTAGATTATATCGGACGTCTAAGAGTCGATTATTGTACTCCGTTAGATAGTTGCGATCGTAGGTCATTAGTATAGCGCCATCCTTAATTACTTTATTTTTTACATCTATATAATTTTTCCCGTCATATATTTTGTAATTCATTCTTTTGACATCCTGTTTATACCCATTAAGCGAGACAGCTTCAAAATCATTTAACTGATCTATTCGTTGCCAATATTCAGCCAAAAGTGTAGCGACTTTTTTATCACGTACAATCCTCATCCCTCCAGCTCTTAGCTGTGCTGAAGTTCGATCCACAAAAGTCGTTGGTCGACTACCCCCCAGCTTTAAGCTTGCGCGATATAATTGTTTGATGTTACCAGGAGTCCAGTTATTTTCAGTCAATAATGCAATCGCAGTATCATAATATGAAATTTGAGTATTTGTAAATTTAATAGACTCATTCACATCAAATTTGTCTCTTGTAAGATCTTCCATTAGGCTCTTCATGTATTGAACCTCTCTCAAATTTTCAATGTAGTGCTCACGCTGATTTTCGGCAAAAAATCCCAGTGTGACAGCTGCAAAAAGCATTACAAATTCAGTAATGTACTCCTTCCACTTTTTGGGATGACGGGAATGATGATGTACTTCCATTTTGTATCAATAAATTATTACTGTTAATAGTTTATGCAATTCGTATTCTTATCCAAGATCAAACTGTCTTTCCTAGTTGCTCGATAGTTCTTTTCGCAGCCTCTAGTCGAGATTCTTTATTTTTCTCAACTAATTTATTAACTGCCCAATGCTCCAATTTATGATGCATTGGAATTAGTAAAGCAGCTAATGCTACTAGCCCAATCAGCATGAGAATAGGAGAATGATGAGTGATCTTTTCCAAAATTGGATGGATCAATAAATTCAAGAACTCAAAAACAATTAAAAGAGCAATTACACTCAAAAATTCAATAATCTTAGGATTAGTGATATAGCTTCGACTAAAAATTAAAAATATCATAATAAAAGCAACAATGCCTAATGCAATAAAAGTATACTCAAGATTTTTTTGATGTGCCTCTTCTTCTTTCTCTGCCTCTAACTTCTCTTGTGCTATTCGGGCCTCTTCTTCTACCCCCATTAATTGCGCTTGCTGCAATGCTCTAATATTTACTAAACTGTCATTGGTAGTTCGATATATTTCAGAATATTTAAAAGCGCTATCCAAATTTGAATTTCTGTAAATATTTAAAAGAAGCTTGGCAGGCTCGACATTCAATGTATAAAATGCAGTATTCTTAACACTGGATATTGCTTTTGTCGCATATAACTTAGCCGAGTCAATTTGATTAGCAGAATAATAATATTGAGCTATTGCATTATAGGCTGTACTAGCAAATTTTGGAGAGCCAATTCTATTCGCTTCTTTTAATGCCAAATCCCAATAATTTAAGGCCAATGCAGAATTTTTTAACGCAGAATGAATAGACCCAAACTGTAAGTAAGTAGAAGTCAACCAGTATGTAATACCTGATTTTATCGCTAACTCGTAAGCTTTTTGGGTATAAACAAGGGCAGAATCAATTTTACCCATTACTAAATATATAGTCCCCATATCATTAACAGCACAAACAGAAATTATATCAGTCTCGTACCTGGAACCCGCTTCTATTGCCGCCTTATTGTATGCAACTGCTTTTTCAAAATCACCCATTGTCAAATAGGCTAAAGCCAGCATTGCCTTTCCAAATGTTTTTAATCGATCATTATTTGATTTCTCAGCAACTTGATTTGCTTTAATCCCAAATTCTAAGCTCTTAACCTTATTTCCAAAGGCGATATAATCATAGCACAAACATGAATATCCCAACAATTGACATACCAAGTCATTATTTTTTTGTCCATGCAATAAAATGATTTCAGAGTTGTGCATATCCTCAACAGGATTTGTTTCAGAAATCGTTAATGCACTCATAGCCAAATAATACCTGGCACTATCATTTTTTTCGGCTGCAATTTTAGGTAACAACGAATCGATATTTGGGGGCTTTTGTGAAAAATCTACTTTAGCACTTTGTGCGTTACAAAAATTAACAGAAATGAAAAAAAGCAGCCAGATAATATTCTTGTTCATGTTAAATGATTGAGTATTTGACATAGATGAATATTCTAAAAAAATAGGCCTTCTTTAAAAAGAGGCCTATTTGAGAATTAACATTAGTTACTCTTAATTAATTTGATGAAGTAGCAGCAACTGGTAAGTCCGAGCTAGACATGTCTCTATGTAACTTCCATTTACCATCCTCTTTTTTCCAAAGCACCAAATATTTACCCTTTTCTATTTGCACACCCTCCTTCGTTTTAATAACAAATAAACCTTCCTCTGTAAGGTAATGATCATCACCCCAAACCTCTACTGTTGTTAATTCAATGTTGCTCATACCCGCGCGAATTAAACCTCCCCACGCAGCTGTTAAATTATCTTTCCCTTTAATAGAGGGCATATTGGCGAACATTGCAGAACCATCACTACTATAAGCTAAAGCCATAGATACAGAATCACCATTTTGCATATATTTTGAAATTTCGCTATTAGCTGCTTCGATTTCCTTTTTAGCAACTTCTAAATTAAATTCCTTTTTAGATTCAGATTGACAAGAGATTAAGAAACTGGCAATGAGAAAGCAGAAAAATAGGTTTTTCATTTTAAGTGTTTTGATTAAACTAATGTAGTATTATTTAATTAATATATTGACAAAAACACTTTATTTTTTTGTAGTTTCAGTAAAACTAAAAAACCGCATGCCAAGAAAATTGTACAGCCAATCATATATAGGGTTACTATTCGGCTTACTTACACTTATTGCTGCTCTTCAACTCTCTGCTCAAGACCGTGACATTAGTAAACTTTCATCTGGAGGAAAGCTACATCCCCTTCAGGCAAATATGGATATTAGACATTATACACTTTCGCTTTCTGTAGATATAACAAACCATTTAATTAAGGGATATACTGAAGTCGAGATGATACTAGCGAAAAAAACTGATACAATTCTTCTTGATTTAATCAATCACTACAGCGTATCAGCAATTACTGTAAATGGGAAAAAAGCAGCCTTTGAACACTTAAATCATAAATTATTTATTACATCAAGTAGTGAGCCACTATCAGGAAAGGTTATTGTTCGCATTAATTATGAGGGGGATCCTCCCGTATCAGCTCGCCCTCCTTGGCTAGGAGGTTTTACCTGGACACAAGATCATAGCGGCAATCCGTGGGTTGCTATCAATTGTCAAAAAGAAGGTGGACGAATATTTTTCCCATGTAAAGATCACCCTAGTGATGAGCCCAACGAAGGCGTTGATATGTTTATCACCGTTCCTCAAAACTTAGTAGTAGCTGGACCGGGACTACTACAAAATGTAAATACTAGAAAAGGATCTTCTACCTATCACTGGAAAACCAGATATACGATAAGTAACTATTGCATCCTATTTAATATTGGAAAGTATAAAGTAGTACAAAAAGATTTTACAACTATTAATAATCACACTGTACCAATTACTTTTTATGTTCTGGAAGAAGATACAGCTCAAGCGGTAAAATTGATTGAGCTAAAAGCCAGAGATACACGTATTCTTGAAAAGTATTTTGGTGAGTACCCTTGGTATAAAGAAAAAATAGGAATTAGCGAAGTGCCAAATTCAGGAATGGAGCATCAGACCAACATCACATTTCAAAATAAGTTTACCTACACCCGAATTGGAGATAGCGAATACTCCGATAACCTTTTTCATGAATATGCACACGAGTGGTGGGCTAATAAAGTAACCAATAAGGACTGGGCACACATGTGGATACAAGAAGGAATTGGAACATATGCGGAGGCACTTGCTCATTATGAACTAGGAGGACAAGCGGCTTACGACAGAATAATTAGCGCACACCGGCGTGGAATTAAATATAAAAAACCAATGGTAGGTGGTGATGAGCTGTCAGAAGATGAAACGTATGCAATGACAGATATCTATACAAAAGGATCATTTTTTATGCATAGTCTTCGCTTTCTTATAGGAGATGAGATCTTTTTTCCAACACTGAAAAAACTAGCAACAGATTCTGCTTATACCTACAATAACTTTGTTATTTCAAAAGATGTTGAGCAGCTGTTTAGCAGATCGGCTAATAAAGACTTAAAGCCATTTTTTGATTTCTATTTACGAACAACCGAGGTTATAGACTTTGCTATTAAAGAAGTAGGATACCAGCAGTACCTAATTCGAATTAATAACTTTTTTATGCCCCTACCAGTAGAAATTAGTACATCAAAGGGAAAAGAAACAATGGTAGTAGAAAAAGAAGGCATAAAAATCCAAAGTAGTTCTCCGCCACTAGTTGACCCCAATGGATATTATTTGAAAAAAGTTACCCTATTACCATGAAATATACCCGCATAGCTTTTATCGCTGTCTTACTCTTTACATCTCATCGATGTCTCGCAGACAATTACCCGAGAAACTATGCGATTGACATTCAGCATTATTCTTTTGAGCTGACTCTTTCAGATAACTCAGATGAAATAATTGGAGAAACAACTATACAAGTCTTATTTAAAACTGGAGATAGCAAGCGTTTAAGACTGGATTTCATCAACCGTACCACACAACGAGGTGAAAAGGGAATGAGAGTTGAAGGTGTATTTTTTGATAACAAGCCTATAACATTTGAACATCAAAATGATGTTCTGTACATAAATCTCCCCAATAAATTTGAACAGAATTCAATCGCGTCATTTATTATTAAATACAGGGGGATTCCAGCCGATGGGTTAAGAATTGGACCCAACAAATATGGAGAGCGAAGCTTTTTTAATGAAAACTGGCCAAATCGAACCAGGCACTGGCTACCTACTATTGATCACCCCTATGATAAAGCAACAAATGAATTTATAATTAAAGCTCCCTCTCACTATCAAGTAGTATCAAATGGCCTGTTGATTGAGGAGTCAATAATTAATAAAGATCAAAAACTAACGCATTGGAAACAAACTGTTCCCATCTCCTCTTGGTTATTTGTTTTAGGTGTTGCAAGATTTGCTGTACAGCATCTAGATTATTTTAATGGAAAGCAAATACAAACATGGGTATATCCCCAAGACCGACAGAATGGATTTTATGATTTTGCTTATCCTAGTAAAGAGGTATTAGAGTTCTACTCAACTTATATAGGACCATTTGCCTATGAAAAGCTGGCTAACATTCAGTCACCCAGTGTTAGTGGTGGTATGGAAACTGCATCTGCCATTTTCTATACTGAAAATTTAGTCAACGGAAAACGTGATAATCGAACAAAAAATGTAGTTATTCACGAAATCGCTCACCAATGGTTCGGCAACGCAGTCACTGAATCAACTTGGGATGACGCCTGGCTAAGTGAAGGCTTTGCCACTTATTTCACCATGCTATTTCAAGAAAATGCCTATGGTGAAAGTGTTTATGTAGATGAATTAAAAAAAGCACGAACACGCATTTTTAATTTTTATAATAAAGACTCTACTTATAAAATAATTGATAATCGTACTGCAGAAGAAGGACCTGTGACAAATGATATGACGTATCAAAAGGGAGCATGGTTCTTACACATGTTAAGAAACAAAATGGGCCATGAAGCCTTTAGGAATGGAATACGGTCTTATTATAAAAAGTATTTTAATAATAATGCTAGTACTGATGATTTAATTGCTGAAATGGAAAAATTTTCTGCCTCGCCCCTTAAGCCATTTTTTAATCAATGGCTTAATAAGCCAGATATTTTGAAAATAAATATATCGTGGAATTATAATGCAACTTCAGCAGAATTAGAAATCAAGATTGATCAAATGCAGCATTCAGAATTTGTATTTGACATGCCTGTTGAAATAGAAATAATCGAAGAAGGAGGTAATTCAAAAAAAATATTAACATTCACTTCTAATAGCAAATCTGCAGTTTTTAAGGTGCCTATATCTAAAAAACCAATCGCTTTGCTTACAGACCCAAGAACAGTTCTGCTCGCAAAAATTGAATTGAAAGAGTTATAATCAAATCAAGTAGTGCAAAGGACATTTATCTTATCCCTTTCCCTACTATATCCCCCACTCTCCACTGCAATGAAAGTTCAAATGAACTGGCAGGCGATAATACCTTCTTCAAATTATTATAGGTAATATCATAAGAAAATCCAATCTGTAGACCATTAGACTCAATAAAAGCGTAAGGCGCAAATGATTCGCCGGAGCGGTACCAAAGTCCGGCGCCTATCATGTTTTGATCTTCATCGCCAAAGATTCTTCCGTAAGAGACTCCTGTAAGTAAATAACTTACCTGACCTTGCTGCTGATATAATCCACGGATATTAAGTAGGTTAACATCACTGATATATTGCTGAAAGGTAACTTGGCCCGACCAACGTATTGGGAGTATTTGGTTTGGATCGTCAACTACTGTTTGAACAGGCTTATTAAAGTGATAGCCTGAAAATCCTGCTTCAAAAAATGTCCCAGAAATTGGATTGCTGGATTTGAATAAAAGTCCTGCGCCAATAGAGTAAAAAGGCTTCATGTTTTGCATGGCAGCTTCTCCACTTGGCAAGGATAAATTATAACCTCCGCTAGTAAACTGTTTGTCAAATGAAACGTCAGAAAAATCTATTCTTCTATTACCATAATTAATAGATAGTCCAGCTCCGATTGATTGACTCTCTGCTGCATCAATATTTACATGATAAGAAGCGGTGAGTCCACCATAACTACTTTTGAAGGCACCAGCCATCGATTTATCTTGCATCAGCTGAATACCAATATTAAAGGGATGCTGATCTTGCTCTGCATCTATTCTTCCAATTTTTACATCGCCAGCAACTACTGCAGTTGTAAAGGGGTCTACCAAATTTGCCCATTGCTGTCGGTAGTTAGACATAAACCTCGCTGAACCATTAAACACCCCCGTATAAGCGGGGTTCACTGTAAAGGGTGCAGCAGAGAACTGCGTAAAATGCGGATCTTGCGCTTGCAACAGTGCAACAGAAAAGAAAAATTGAACTACTAATAATTTGAACTTCATAAATAGTGTTTATCTAACTAACAGGAACGTGCCTGTTCGTTTAATTGAATTATTATCAATATCAATTCCCTCCGCGACCCAAACATACGTTTCCATAGGTTGCTTTGTTCCTCTAAATGTTCCATCCCAACCTTCATTAAGATTTGAAGTTTGAAATAACAACTTACCCCACCTGTTGAAAACTTTGAAATAAGTGAGCGAACGAACTCCAACTAATCTTGGGAAGATTTTATCGTTATTGCCATCACCATTAGGAGAGAATCCTTTTGGAACATAGATTTCTTTCTCCTTAAATATTCTCACCAACTGTGTATCCTTGACAACACACCCAATTCCTGTTGTGATTGTAATTACATAGTCAACCTCTGTGTTATAATTAAAGATTGGATTATAGATTGTAGCGCTACTTAACCCAGTAGAAGGAGACCAACTATAGCTTGAACCGCTAAAAGTTCTTGATGTCAGTTGTAAATCTCTGTTCTCCACGGCATTGAGCGAAGTATAGCGCTGATTAGCAGGAGGTGCAACTGTTGTAATAGGCTTTGTAATGGAAGCAGCAAGTGAGGGACATGGAACTGGTGTAACAACTAGTGAGATACTATAAGTACTAGCTGTTGGGAAGGTATAGGTTGGATTTTGAAGTGTTGAGGTTCCTTGTCCAGTACCAAAACTCCAACTGTAGGTCACTACGTTGCTATTTGCAGTATTTGACTGATCAGTAAACTGAGTTGGGAAACCTGCACAATATTTATTATAGGAGAAATTAACAATTGGCTTTTGTACCAGCTGCAGTGTAACAGATCCTGTTGCAGGTGCTACACAGTTATTAGAGGAAATAAGGTTTACTGTATAAGTTCCAGGTTGAGTAGCTGCATGAGTAGCATTAGTTGCTCCAACAATAGCTCCTCCATTAATAAACCACTGATAGGTGTTACCTCCAGTTGCAGTTAACTGTACGTTTCCACCTTCACACAATAAATTGGTAGAGGAAGTAATTGTTCCTGTTGGAAGAGGGGCAACAACAATTACTCCTGAAGCATTAATAGCTCCACAGCCACCCGTAAGCGGAATACTATAGGTAAAAGTTCCGCTTTGTGTGGGTGTACCACTAATAGAAATAATATTGGAAGTCCACGTTGCAATTACACCAGCAGGAAGACCTATTGCAGTACCGATACCGGTTGCTCCAATTGTAGTATGTGTAATTGCAGTTAAAGATGAATTAATACATACTGTTGGTGTGGAAGATGGTGCACTTACAATATTATCCGGACGAACAATGATTACACCAACTGCGCTGTCACGGCCGCAACCACCAGAAAGTGGTATAGAATAATTAAACGTACCTGACTGCAGTGGCGTACCACTGATTGATATACTATTAGATAGCCATGATGCACTTACTCCTAAAGGAAGTCCAGATGCTGTACCAATTCCAGTAGCTCCAGTGGTTGTATGTGTAATCGGAGTTAAGAGTGTATTAATACAAAGAGTGGGCAAAGAAGAAGGTGCCGTTACTGTATTGTTTGGATTCACAGTTACGTTACGTGTGGCTGATACGTTTGCACAACCTCCAGTACCTGCAACTGTGTAAGTCATTGTAGCAGTTCCTGCATCAACTCCTGTGACGACGCCTGTTGTGGCATTAATCAATGCAATACTGTTGTTAGAACTAGTCCAAGTTCCACCAGCAACAGTAGATCTAAATACTGTTGTTCCAGTGATACAAATTGATGCTCCACCACTTAGCGTGCCCGCTACAGGAGGTGCTGTAACAGTCACCGTTCTTGTTGCAGTCGCATCAGCACATCCACCTGTTCCAACAATAGTATATGTCATCGTAGCGGTACCCGCAGCGACGCCAGTAATAAATCCAGTAGTGTTATTAATGGTAGCAATGGTATTATCAGAGCTAGTCCAGCTTCCTCCATTTACTGAAGAATAGAATGAACTTGTACCTGCAACGCAAATAGCTTGTACTCCAGTCAGTGTACCTGCACTTGGCGGAGCGGTTACATTTATTAATCTAGTTGCAGTGGCATTAGCACAACCTCCAGTACCTGCTACCGTATAAGTCATGGTAGCAGTTCCTGCAGCTACCCCTGTAACAAATCCTGTAGAAGAGTTAATGGTTGCAATCGAACCATTGGAGCTTGTCCAAGTTCCACCAGCAATTGAAGAAGTGAGTGTGCATGTTCCCGCAATACAAATAGCTTGTGTGCCAGATAAAGTACCAGCAACTGGAGCAGCAGTAACTGTGACTATGCGCGTTGCCGTAGCATTAGCACAACCTCCTGCTCCAACAACCGTATATGTCATCGTAGCAGTACCCGCAGCTACCCCTGTTACCAAACCAGATGTAGAATTGATAGTAGCAATAGATGTAGCAGAAGAACTCCAGGTTCCTCCTGTAACAGAAGAACTAAATGAAGAAGTTCCTGCGATACAAATGGCTTGTGTACCTGTTAAAGTTCCGGCATTAGGTGCAGCGGTAACTGTAACAGTACGTGTGGCACTTGCATTGGCACAACCACCTGTACCTGGAACCACGTAAGTCATGGTAGCAGTACCAGGAGCAATTCCACCAACAGATCCTGTAGTAGCATTAATAGTTGCGATTAAAGAATTAGAGGAACTCCAACTACCTCCAGGTGAGGTAGAGTTAAACAGTACTGCACTAGAAACACAAATTGATTGTGTTCCGCTAAGCGTACCAGCACTAGGTGCAGCAGTAACTGTAACAATACGTGTGGCACTTGCATTGGCACAACCACCTGTGCCTGCAACCGTGTAAGTCATTGTTGCAATACCAGCAGCAACTCCGGTTGCAACACCAGATGTTGCATTAATGGTTGCAACAGAAACGGCTGATGAGCTCCAAGTTCCTCCACTAACGGTGGATGTTAACGGAGTAGTTCCTGCAACACAAATATCTTGTGGACCACTTAATAATCCAGCTGAAGGAGGAGTAGTTACTGTTACAATCCTAGTAGCAGATACATCAGCACATCCTCCGGTACCTGTCACTGTATAAGTCATAGTTGAAGTACCAGCAGCAATTCCCGCTACTGCTCCAGTAGTTGCATCAATAGTGGCAACAGTAATTGTTGAAGAACTCCAAGTTCCTCCACTAACAGTAGAGCTCAATGTTGTAGTTCCTGAGATACATATATCTGGTGTACCACTTAATACACCTGCGGTGGGAGGAGCCGTTACTGTTACGGTTCTCGTAGCAGATACATCAGAGCATCCTCCAGTACCTGTCACTGTATAAGTCATAGTTGCAGTACCAGCAGCAATACCAGTTACGAGTCCACTAGCTGCATCAACGGTTGCAATTGTATTTGCTGAACTAGACCATGCTCCGCCAGAAACAGTAGAGCTAAATGTGGTTGATCCCAGAACACAAATCTCTTGTGTTCCGTCTAGTGTTCCTGCAACAGGTCTTGCGGTAACTGTAATAGTTCCTGTGGCATTGACACTTCC
>Ga0214923_10003820_pt1 | contig 18638 bp, 27 predicted proteins | sample LL1510_MetaG_FD_177993 | JGI IMG/M metagenome (GOLD analysis project Ga0214923, IMG submission 177993) | Freshwater microbial communities from Lake Lanier, Atlanta, Georgia, United States - LL-1510 | ecosystem: Environmental > Aquatic > Freshwater > Lake | place: USA: Georgia | collected... | reverse complement strand
TAGCTGCTAAAGACTCAGCTTCCTCTTTTTCGCCCTTTAGAGAGTTTATGTATTCTCCAGGATCACAACTCTTAAGTAATTTTATCATGCATTTGGTAAGCACAAATACCAGCATAACAAATGGTACAGAAAACGCTATCATAACATTGACATATTCATTAGAGTCGATATCAAGTCCAGTTTGCATAGTATCGTACGCTTGTAAAATAATTGTTGACATATTGAACATTTTTGACTGTGGTGAGTGTAATCAATCCTGGCCTAGTTAAATCCGTTTTTGATATAAGGATGAACAGTTATTATAACTAAAACATAACTTCTAATTTGATAAGGATTTATAAATTCAACATTTGGAAGATAATTTAAAGCAGTAAATCTATAATTACTAGGTAGTTTTAATATAATAAATAAAGGACGGTTTTTTCTTCTTAAAATTTCATCTAACCATTTATCTATTCGAATAGTTTTAGATAAGAATAAATCTATATTTTTTTGTGATTTATAATCTTTTCCACCCCATGGTGGATCTACATATAATATATCTGTATACCAATCAAATATTTTTGTACTATCTCCATTATGTAATTCTACATTTTTGAGATGAAACGTTTCTACATTATTTTTCAAAGCGTCAAAATTATTTTTATCTAATTCAATACTATCTACATGTTTAAAATGTAAAGCAAAATTTATTGTATCACCACCTATACACGCAGTAGAATCTGTAATGTGTAAAGATGATATATTATGAAATTTATTTCGCAATACATTCATTATTCTTTCAGCATCTCGTCTTCTAGTTATACTATAAGAACCTTCTTCTGTAATTTTTAACTTCGTAAGATCAACATTTTCTTTTTGAGGAAATAAATCCTCCATTACTATTTTATGTTCAGACTTTATCTAATTCATTTTTCTTATAACCAATCACAATGTATACGTGTTAAAAATAAATATGATTCATTAAATATTTTTTCAATATCTTCAATAGAACTAGACATTAATAAAAGATGTCTTAAAACTTTATTATTTGGACCAAAATAAATTGGATAATCATTTTGTAATTTTAAAGTATATTCTTTATGTGATTTATTTCTTGTGTTTGATAGATTTTTAGTTACAAAATCTAAATGGTCTTCTCTTGCTTTTCCAATAACTGTACGAATACTACGAGTACCTTTTGGAACATATACTACTTCTCTTTTATCAATTAAATATTTTAAGATTGTAGATGTTATTTCTCTTTTTGATGAAACTTTATGAACAGATGAAGAATCAAAATCTGATTCTGTTACAATAACTATTGAATCATGTACAACTAATTGAACATCTTCATACAATTTCATATTTTCTGAAACAGTTTTATTATAATCTCCATATTTCTTTGAATAAGGAACAACTTTTAAAACTTTATTTTTTTCTAACCATTCTAAATAATATTTAAAAACTCCAATATTTTCTTTTGAATCAAAATGTATATATTCATACACAATTTCATGATTTTTACAACTTATATAACTTTCAACAGCACGAACATATCCTCTTGGAATTCTAGTTGATTTTATATTGCTGTCTTTTTCAGCACGTTCTTCACCTGTTAAACATTCTGGATGTGTTATAGATATTCCCTTTTGATTCACATTATTTTGATATTTCTTAAAAATCATATCATAATCTAAAGTCATCCATAAATATTCCATTGGTAATTGAATCATTGATAATTTAGTTAAAAGGTGTTTTTTCATCATTACAAGAGATAAAATACGATCATCTGCTTTACCAGGATATAAAAGAACACTTTTTTCCCATTCATTCAATAACATTCTTCCGTGATATGTATTACCAAAAAACATAGTTCCACCAGAAGTTTCAAATGTATAAGGATCGAAACATGGTGAATCCCACGGAGCTACTCTAGGATCTGTATTCCATCCACGTGCCATATAATCAACTTCTTTAATATCACAAATTCCTGGATATTTTTTAATTAGCATATCTCCATCAATATAAAGAACACTTCTTGGATATGCAGCTTCAAGAGCTAATCTTATAAAATAAGGTTTAAAATTAATAGCGTGTTGATATCCTCCTTTTACTGCAAATTCAGAATATTCTTCAGCTAAAAAATTACAGTTGTGTTTTTTACATGCATTTTCCCAATTTTCTATCATTTTTTCAAATTTTACAGGTTCAAGCCATTTCATCTTATACTGTGGAAGAACAGCCTTTATTTCTGCAGTAATTTCTGATGGATCTATATCATTTTCTGTAGCTTTTGGATTTGTTTTTTTGAGATTCTTTAAAAGATATGTTTTAATTCCTTCCCATTCAATTATATCCTCTCTATCTTCAGGACAAGGTCTTTGTGTATTTTTATTTAAATTTCCACGACCCCACCAATATGTCACAACAACAAAGTTACTATCTTTATTAATAATATTTGGTTTCAGAGAATGAGAAAATGCTTTCTTAAAAAAAGACTCTGAACTATCCATTATATTATTATCAATCAAATTTTCATTTACTAACTATAATATTAATGTTAAATAATGTATGTTGAAACTTTTAGACCTAATAATTTAGAAGATGTAATTGGACATTTAGAAGCAAAAGAATCACTTAAAAAATATTTATTAACACCTGGATTTTCTAAAGCTATTATGTTAACAGGTCCACCAGGTATTGGAAAAACTACATTAGCTTTATCAGCAGCAAAAACATTTAACTTTAATCCTCTAGAAATTAATGCATCAAGATCTATTCGTTCATATGAAGATGTAATGAAAATAAGAGATTCATGTAGATCAGCTATAAATATACATTCTTTTATAAAAGGTGATACAAAACAAAAAACATGTGTTATTCTTGATGAAATAGATGGAAGTGATCCACACGCTCAAGCAAAAATTGTAGAATGGATAAAAGATTCATCAAGAAAAGTTCCAATTATTTGTACAGGAAATGAACTTCCAACAATATTTAAAAGAAATTCAGATCATATTGAAATTATTAGATGTTTTCCTCCAAGATCAGTTGATATACAAAAATTATTTGATATGGATGTTTCAAAACAATTAGTAGAATGTCAACACGATATACGCAAATTATTACATAGAATTCAATATGGTGAATCCGATATATTACCTAAAGTTCTAGTTCCTCCTACTGGTATTCCTATTGAGAAGTCCTTTCAGATGAGACAGTCGATGTTTGATCTACCAGATTCTCTTCACGAATATCGTGTCGACATATTGGACAATGAACATTCATTAAAAACCAAGTTAAAATGCAAGATCGATGAAAAGAATGACCACATTGACGAATCCTTGAACCGCCAGAAGAAATCTGGTCTTGACAAATCGCACAATTACCAGAAGAAGAAGAATCTTCCAAAGAATTAGAAATTTGTAAAGAAGTTGGAACAACAGAAACTGCATCCATAAAATTTTCAGGAATATTAAATTGTAAAATTGTATTTGAATATCTACGATTTTGAATTTGTTCTAAATATAATCTAGTTATAAGACTTGACAAAAACATATCATTTTGTAAATATTGAGATACTGCAGCTTGACGACCATTATACGGTAAAGCTCGAATAGTATTCGAATTTAAAAAATTGTTTCTTCCTTCTATCAAACTTTCTAAAAGTTCATAAATATCTCGCATTGTTTAGATTATACATATAAGGTCTAAATAATGTTTAAGTTGAACGCTTAAGAAACATATCCATTGGACCTCTTTTTTCTTTACGAAGATAAGGAGCATTCATAAATAATATTGATTCTAAATCTTTTTCTTTCTGACCTAAAACTTTTAATATAGATTCTTCTTCATCTAAATCAGGAAATACAGGATATTTTTTAGGAATATATCCTTCTAAATCTTCAATTGCTAAAGCAAATAATTGTGCTACAGGATTTTGAATTTGATTTGTTATATAAAATTCTGTATCAGGTTTTAATTTTTTCTCACGAACATAATCTACATGTTCAATTCGGTCACCTTGTTTTTTAGCGTCTTTACGATTTTCTACATAAATGTAAGCTAAACGTTCACCTACTCTTGGAGCATTTCCAGCATCTCGTTCTTCCATACGATCAGCTAATACACGATGTGCTATTTGACTTGGATTTTTATAATCATCTCGTAATTGTTTCGTAATAATGAATTTTTCAAGTGGTAATTTATTTTGTAAAACATTTACAAGCATTTTCTTAACAAAATCTTGTGCTGGTAAAATATTACGTTGTTCTAAAAGAATATCTAATGCACCACCAAATATATCTTTTACAATAGGAGCAGAATCTCGACGTTTTAAAGCAACACCCATAGTTTTACGTTTACATTTTGTTATATCATCTTCATACATAAGACCTACATATCGTTTACGACAAAATAAAATGAATGGAAAGAATGTTTTTTCATATTCAATTTTATAAGGTTTTCTACATAAAGAAGTTATACGTTCTGCTGATTTTTTACCTAATTCAATAGATTCTCCTAAATCTTTTGTAGGAAATTTAACAAATATTGAATCTGTATCTCCATATACAATTTCACCACCAAATTCTGTTTCAACAATATTTTTAGCAAATTGAATTCTTTCACGACCTGCTGCAGTTGTACATGCTGCAACTTCCATCTTACGAATAGATGAAGTTCTTGAACCACATTGACCATAAATAGAATTTGCTACAGTTTTATAAGCTAATTGAAGACCATTTAGAACAGATTTTTGAGATTCATCTTCTATAGTTTCCATTAATTTACGAGTTTCTTTACGCTTTTTAAGAAGAATGTCTAATGTAAGTGGTAAAACTCCAATAGTTCTTAAATCAGTTGTAGGTTGAACAAATCCACATGTAATTCTTTCACCATTTGAATCATATGAAATTTCATCAATTTTAAATTGTTTATCAATTTCTGAACCTTCTTGTCTAATCTTTTTTCCTTGTGAATTAAAAGTTTTTACATAAACTAAAGTATCTGGTGATAAATTAAACGCAATCATATTCGAAGGATACAAAGAATTAAAATCTAAAACAGGTATAGGTTGATCAAGATACATTCCAATTTTAGGTGGTAATACAATAGCTCCTTCATAAGATACATCACCTTCTTCATTTTCTTGATTTACAATAATTTGATTACGTTTAGAAGCTTGATATATAACAGCTGAATAAATTTTTATACCTTGTCCTCTTAAGAAAATATATTGAATTGGAACTTTACAAACATCAGCCATTCCACGAGCATTAACTAATGTATCTAATTTTGCCATTAAAGTTAAAACTAAATCACAATCTTGAATATTATATTTAGCTACTGCAGATCGTTGTTCAGGTGTTCCATTATGTGCTTCTAACATATCACGAAAACTAATATCATCTTTTGTAAAAGACCATTCAATTTTTTGAATATCTACATCATTTAATATTTCATCAGGTGTACAAACAATAAAGAATTTAGGTTCAACAACTTCAGTTAGAAATTTACGACCATCTTGATAAGGATTTATAGTATTTTCTACAATATCAAATCTAACTAAATTACCAGCAAATAAACCACGAGTATTTTTTGTATAAATTTTAATACGATTTTTATCTAGACGTTCAAGTTTTAAAACTTTATCACGAAGAAATGTTGTAGATACATTATCAAGTTTATAAGAATCTAAATTATGCTCTCTACGAATACTTAAAAGTAAATCAATAGGAAGACGACCAGGCATTTCAAAATATCTTACTGCGAATTTTCCTGAAGCCAATTCAAATGTTTTCTTTTCAGTTTTTACATACTCATTTTTCCATGAACTTCCAGCAATTCTTCCAAAATCTAAAGCTAGTCTATGTTTATGTGCTCTATCTGCAATATAAGAATCATCAAACCCAAATGTATTATATCCTGATATAATATCAGGATTTTCTCTTAGAATACATTTATGAAATTTTTCTAGTAAATCTCGTTCATTTAAACATGCTATAAATTGAACAGTTGAATCTTCAGAAGGAGTTAATGTTCCATTACTAAATACAAATCTTTTAACAGATTCTAGAAGTTTATCAGAATATCTAAAACTTATTCCTATTTGCATAATTTCATCATCAGGATTTGTAGCAACAGGAAATAATCCTGAAGCTGAATATGTTTCAATATCATACCCTGCTACATATAAAGGAATATTTGTAGAAACACTTTTAATTTCAGTATATTCTAATTCATAAAATACATCAGCGTTTACATCTGAATCCGGTTCATAATCATCTGCTTCAAATTCAAAAGGTGAAGCAGGAGATATATCTGTTTCATGAAATAAACGAATAAAAGGTGGAAGATTTATTTCAAATACATCTTCAGTCATAATACGTCTAGATCCAATACTGAGCGAATTTTTTACAGCTTTTTGAACTGTTTTAAACATCCATAAAGCAGGGAATGAAAGTTTCCAAACTCGAATAGATTTTAATCCATTAAATCCTTTCATAGCGTCTAGTTTTGATTCTAATGTAATTACAAGACCTCGTAAAGTTTTACCTGAAGATTTTTCTAATGCTAATTGTATTTGTTCTCTTGTTTCTCCATCTATCATACGAAGATAGAAATAAGGTTGAAATCCTGTTAAACGAACTTGTGCAACTTCTCCATTAGAAGTTCTACCAAATACATCAACGACATATTTGAATTTGTAATCATGTTCTATCCAATCTACAGGTTGAAGTATCATTCTACTTTAATTCTTTATAGATAAAGTCTAATGTTAGTCCGTTTTCTGCTTGGCGATTTAAAATTTGCGATTGTGAATGAAAAGGTCTAAAATATTCATTAACTATTTTATCTACAATTTTTGGATCAAATTTTTTACAACTAAATACATCTAGATAAATATCATCTGTTTCTTCAACAAAATGAGCACATATATTTGATGTTTCAATTAATTGTACTAATGTATATCCTGCTTTATTTCCTGAACCAAAATGATGAAGTTGAGGATGACCATAAGCGACCATATCAATATCACGAACTAATTTTTTTGAAAAATTAAGAATATGAGGAGCAGACCTTATAGCAAAAGGAAGACATCTACCAAAATTTCCAATATAGTGATATCCCCAATACATTATAATTTATATGCTTTATATTATTTCTAAATCGTTATTAAAGATGTCATATCTAACTTTTTGGGAAAATACTAGACAAGGTGAAGCTGCTCGTGATCCAGCACATAAATTTTCATCTGTAGATCCTACCTTTCAAACAGGTCAATGTGGGAATGGATGGGCTGTTGAAAATGTAGCAGGAAATCCTGGAATGATTCCTAAAGGTAATTATGGTAATTCACCTGAAGGTGGATGTGCAGCAAATACAAGTAATGATCTTTGGTTTGGAGCACCTGGAACAGCTCGTTTAAAGGGTCCTAAACAAGTATTTCCTCGTCCATGGGCAACTACACCATTTTTAGGTCTTGGAACACTTGAAGGAATTGAAGACCAAAATAAAGTTGTATTTGGTCATTCAACTGCAAATCGTAAAAGTATTCAAACAGTTACTGATAAACAATTTCCGGTATTTCAACCTCTAATTCCTGAACTTCAAGATGATTATTCTGAATATTCTCAGAATGTTGCGACGTCTGGTCGAGGGTATCCGTCAAATTTGGACAAGAAGGTTCGGGTTGATTTATCTTCGTAAGATTATGATCATGTATTCTATCTATTTTTTCCATATTTGTTCTCATTTCTTTAAATTTTAGTTGTTCTTCTGTTAATTCCTTCTTTTTAGGTGCTAAAACAGGATTTCCTAATATTTTAGATGCGGCTTCAATAATATCATCTGTCTCAGCAAGAACTTTACGAGCTTCTTCCTCAGAGCAGAAAGTCATTTTCATTAAATCTTCGACCTCTCTATCACTCATTTTTTATTGCTTCATATGTAAATAGTGTGAAGATGCGTTTTATTGATTCTTTATGTCCACCTGCGCTTCTTTATTTGATTTACACTGTAGTTCATATTGGCCTTGATTTATCTCTTGGTAGATTTGCTACTGCTGCAATCAAACTTATTATGGGTGTTTCAGGTGTTGTTATTTTAGATGCTCTTTGTGGTGTTGATTTGGGTATTGTTTCATGGGCAATTGTTGCTACTCCATTTATTATGGTTGCATTGGCATCTTCTATTTCATTAGGTCTTGGAATGGATCATTTACTTCATGAAAAGTTTACGACTCCTTTAAGTGGTGACGACTTGAAAAAGAATGATTCTGTTGGACAACAAGCTTTTAAGGTTGATGGTAACCCACTTTCAACAAGCGCGATTTACTAAAATAAAATGGACTTATTTATTTGCGCTTTACGACAAATTTTTATGTGTGGTCAAAGATGTTCAAGATTGTGTGGATTTAATAAATATGTAAAAAAGGAAATTCCACCTTCTAAATTACCATGGTTTTGGATAGGAGCACAAAGAGAAAATAGCACAGATCATTATACTGTAACAGATCTTGTAAATACATGCGTAAAATATAATAATAGAGTTGATGTTAGTTTTTTAGAAGAAATTACAGGACTTAAAAATGCTACTTGGTCATATATAGATTCAGAGACGTTAGTTCAAAAGAATTTTCCTTCTGAAGGATTTCTAATAGAGTCATGAACATTTTTCAATATTTAATTTTAAATAAAAAAGATTATTTTTCTTTAGCTGAAGAATATATTGGTCTTCAAACAACTTTTCAAAAAGAATCTATTCTTGAAAAGTTGTCTTTAATTGTAGATATGTTAATTTATCCACTTATAAATATTTGTATGATAGTTTTTTATAAACAAGAAATATCTTTATTTACAGTTATGGCAATACATAAAACTGTATCTTTATGGATAAATTGGACAAGATATATAGAACTTACATATGAAATAAATCAATGGAAAAAAATTGTTAATTATGTAAACGGTCCATTTATTTCATGTAATGATCCAAAATATCATGCGTATGTATATGCCGATACATTACAAAGATTACATAATATGTTTTATAATCAAAAATTAAGCAGTAGGTTGACCACCTTTACCAAAAAAGGTACTAAAAGTCTTTAAAAGCTCTGCACCTTGTTCAATAGCAGGTTTCATTTCTGCTAATGATCCCATTAATTCTTTTTGAAGACCCATTAATTCTTTTGTATCACGACGCATTCCACCAATTTGTTCAGGAGTTAAATTACGATATGCGTGAAGAATTGTAGATCCAACATCTACATGTGGTTCATCTGTTTTAGGTGGTGCAGGTTCAGGATCATCTTTTTTAGGTTTAGCTTTTTCTTCATTTTCAAATGTTTCTAATGTAACCTTTGAAATTAAGTAGACGGTTACTAAACCTGCTAAAACGGCAACAGTCTGAGACATACCAGATTCCCAAGCAATTACATATACCAACGCAATCCATACAACCATATGAACTAAATTGCGTTGAAGAAGATATACTGTTGAAGCTAAAAATAATCCTCCTGCTATGAGTGTATCAGTCTTCATTTACTACCTGCTGTGATAAAACTTCCGTGTCCACTACCAGGTTGTGCTCCATGATTCGCAAAAGAACCAAGAGCCGATTTTCCACCAGGAGCACTTACATCTGTAAATCCACCTAACCCTCTTTCAGCCCCTGAACCTGTAAATCCTGCTACAGCTTGACCATATGAATATCCTCCACGCATCTTTCGTCTTTGAGTTCGTTTCTTACCTTTATGCTTTCTACGACGTCCAGCACCATACATAGAATTTCCACCACGATTAGAAAGAGTCCAATCACCCATTTCAGACCCACGTGTCCAATTTGCTGCTCCTGGAGTTCCTAGATCACCTGTAAATCCATAATATCCTCCTTTTTTGGTTCGACGTCTAGTTCCCTTTGCTTTACGAGGCATTTACTTTTAGTTCAGGTATATTTTCTACAACACTCCAAAATTCTTCATCAAATTTTTTAACTTTACATTGAAATTTCTTTCCTTTTGAACGTAAATATATAGAAGTTTTAATATCTGGAACTCTTAAATATTGTTTCTTTCCTTCAATTTCATAACAATCAGGAATATCAAGACTTATAATATTTAATATTTCTGAATCATCTTTTTTTATAAAATATCCAAATTTTCCTATTGCTTCATTATCATATTCTTCATATCCTTTTATAGAAACATTATCAAGATCATCTTTATGAATTAAATCTATTGTAAGACCTTCAATACAATACGTAAAACTTAAAAGTTCTTTTAACCAATCGTAACGTTGCTTGAAAGTAGAACAAGCAAAGACACAATTTGAATTGTATATCCAAATATCTGATACAGCATATTCAAATTCACTTAATTTTTCAACTTTTAGAAATGTATCTCCGCATAGTCTTTCATCTATAATACATGGAACTTTTTTACATTCATTTTCTGAAACCCATAAACAAATTGGTATATCTTTTTCATATGTAAAAATTATCCATCCAGATATTCCTGTTGTTTGTATAACTCTAAATGTTTTAAGTTCCGTCGGGACGAGTTTCTTGTAAACCAGGCGGTAATTCGGGGTCCAACCGTAACGAGCTTGAAACAGGTTTACGTGGTTCATATTCAGGTAATTGTGTTTCTTGTTTCGTTTCTGTTAAAACAGGTAGTTGAGGTTGTTGAGGTACAACAGGTACAACAGGTTGAGATATATATTGAATAGGTCCATCACGATAAATAATTTTAGGTTCAGGTGGATATAATAATCTAGTAACTGTAAATGTAACTACTTGTAAAATAACCATAACAAGAATTGTAGATAAAGATGTATATAAAATATCTGTTACGACCATATTATTTAAAGAAAAGGTTCGTATGTATTAAACAAATACGCGATGGAATCTACTGTTGAATCTATTCAAAAACAGGTTGAGGTTGAAAAGGAAAAAGTTGAAGAAGTTGTTGCTGACTTAAAAATTCGAGTTGCAGAAATGAAAAAGGTTGTTGAAGTTGCTGTTAAACCTTGGTCTTTTTCTTGTTGGGGGTGGACACTTTCTCTTCAAAAATCTGATCAAACTCCTCTCCCTGTTCTCGCCAAATCCGAGGAACCAACGACATTAGAGTCCAGTTAATTGTTTCAATATATTCTGGTAAAGCTATTATACCATTCCAATCTTCTAAAAAATATTTAGTTTCAAATTTTTGTCTTATTTTAAGCTCTGGTATATAACACCATCCATCTTTAGCCCAAATGAGAGTAACTCTTTTACTTTCAATTGGAGTATGTTTTGTTTGTTTATATTCTTTTATTGTTATCTCCATTATTTAGATGTATCATCTTCCGTATAAACCTTCTTTCGTAGCCATTCACAATGTTGAATACATTGCGCTAAACACATAACATCATATAAAGATCCATGTAATTTTTTTTCGTCAGGTTTTCGTTTGAAAACTTCAAAATAAAGTTCTGATAAAGAAGGATATTTAAAACCACCCCAATAACTATTTAATTTACATTTTTCTGTAGAAAGTTTCATTGTACAAATTAATGGTTTAGAAAATCCTTTAAATTCAATACCAAGATCCCATCGAATTGCATTCATAACAACATTATAATCAAACTCAATATTATGAGCTACAAGTCCATCAAAGACTTCAGCCATAAATTCAGACATAACTTTTAAAAGTGGAAATCCTTTTTCAAGAGCATGTTCTGTTGTTATTCCATGTATTCTCGTAGAATCTGGAGGAATAATCCATCCTTCAGGTTTTATGATATAATCTCTTTTTTTTATAATAATATTATTATCAAGTATAACCCAAGAAATAGATACTATATGTGGCCAATTATTAGGACCTTCAATTGCTGGTTTTTTTGTTTTTGGTAATCCTGTTGTTTCAACATCAAATAATAATATCTTCATTCTTGTATTAAGACAAATTAAATAATAAGAATTCGTTTTTATGAACTATGTAGGTAATACGCAATAGCACCAAACACTACAGAATGAACTACAAGGCCATATGTAGTTGGGCATCCACCTTCCGCTACCTTAAAATTATAAGCGTATTGAGGAACAAGTGCTCTCGCGACAGAACCAACAAGTCTATCTACAAGAGTATATGTATACGGAGAAGACAATAAAAAGAATATAAGAGAGTATAACGCTACATGTTTAAATTTGAGAGAAAGCATTTTATATGATTAGTTAGAAAATGTCTTTTGAGTTTGAATAATAGCTGAAATCCATTGAGGAACATTTTCAATAATTCCATGAACATTTGATAAATTATTTGGAACAGGATAATGTATATCTAATGTTGTAGATTCACATATAAATTGTATTGCTACAATCAAAAAACAACTACGAGATTTTAAATTTGATGGTGTCCATCTTAAACAATATAATTTATAAATACATTCAATATATTGTTTTAAAATACCAGATTGTGGAGATTTTTGTGATGCATCTAAAACTGCTTCCCAAATTAACCAAATTATATGTCTACAATATTTATCATCTACATAAATATTTATTCTAAAATTACAAAAATATTCTATCTTATTTGCTTTTTTATATCTTGAAGCATATTTCAATATCCATGAAGCCCAATATAAAGCTTTTAAAATATCACGAGTTTCAGGTCTTAAACAATATACAAATTCATTTAAGGCAATATAAATATCTAAAGGATCATCTTTTTTAGTTAGATGTCTTGCGTAATTCGCAGAAGGTGATTTTAAATTTTCTTGAATTGTTAATTGTAAAAAATCATGTTCAGGTTTAATTTTTGGTAATGATGGTAATTTATTCTTTTTACAAAGTGCTAAAGACGCAGCAACTTCACATATTAAAGTTCGAACATCATGATTATTACGAATATTTGTCATTTCTAAAACAGAATACTGACGTTCATATGGAGCAAATTTTTCATACATACGAACTAAATATAAAAAACAATTAGGTGCTCCACGATTAATATGTTTTGCTACTGATTCAAATAAAGTTTCCCACATAGAATGAACTAATCCTGAACATAAAAGTTCTAAAGCCCAATAACATGAATAATCAGCATGACCTAATTTAATATTTTCATCTAAGACTTTATATACATGAGCACGTAAATGTCCAGAAAAAGTAAATTTTTGGAAATCTACGACTGTTCTTGTATCATATACATCCATTATCTTTTGCGACGGTGAGTTTTACGTTTATGTGAACGCTTCTTATAAGAACGTTTACGTCCAGCACTTATTGGAATAATTGTAAACTCTGAATACCTCTTAGTTTTTTCTAAAAATTCTTTTACAGACTCTAATTCATTTGGTCGAATTCTTTGTGAAAAGTAATTTAATAAAATCTTATCATCTTCATCTGTAATTATATTTTGAATATTTGGAAATGATTGTATAACTTTTAATATTCCAGTAACATCTGTATAATTTACTGTTCCAGGATTATATTCGAATGATCCAATATCAATTAAATAACATTTTCCATCTTTAAAACTTATATTTCTAGATGCTACATCTCCATGTGAATATCCTTTAGAATTCATAACAATAACTTTAAAACATAAATCTATAAGGGCTTTTATATATTCTTTAGTTTCATCATCACTTTTAGAAAATATTTTATCAAATGTTTTACCTAAATATTCATATGAAATAGAATTTTTTGAAATATAATCAGTTGTAATTTGTCCTGTATTAATTTTACAATTAGTAATTTCTGTGTTTTTATTTATATTAACAGAATCATCAACTTTTTTTACAATAAAATCATTTGGAAAATTCTGTATAATTTCATTTGCTCTTTCTTCTTTAACTTTTTCTCCTGGATTTTTAAAAACTTTAGTAACTATACGATTTGTATCTATATGTTCTGTCAATCCAGGATATACTACACATCCATAATCCCCTTCAAAAAGTTCACCACCTTTTAATCTTTTTTTACCCATTACATTTTACTTACTAAAATAAACGAGATATTGATATTCACGACCACATCTAACTAAATCTACATTTTCTACATGACGAAATCCTGATGTTTTTACAATATCAATTAAACGTTCTTTAGAAGGCATATTCCAATGATGAATGTTTTCACGATATTTTATTCCTTTATTATTATCTTTATCATAATACGTAAAAGTTTCTTTAAATGTTGCCGTATCTTCTCCTTTCTTTTTATCTAATTTTGAAACATATTTGAATTTATCAAAAAAGATATTTGAATCTGTTTGACGTTCATATGAATATTTTTGTAATGAAAACGCAGCAAATGGTGAAGCTAGATTTAAAATTGGATCATATCTATCAGGATCTACCATATGAACTACAAAGTATCCACCAGGTTTAATCCATTGATATGCATTATCTGAAATTATTTTAGGATTTTGAAATTGATAAATACTAAACGTCATTAAAATACAATGTGTTACAGATTTTGGTGGAAATAATTGTACTTGACTTATATCACCTTTTTGAAATGTTTGACCAGGACAATTTTCACGAGCTTTATGTAACATACTTTCAGAAATATCTACACCTACATATTCTACACCTAAATTTTTAAACCAACATGAATGTGGAGCAGTTCCACAAGCCATATCTAATACTTTAACTGATTTTGTTGGCCAATCTGCAAGACAAATATCTTGCATAGATATCTGTTCATATGTTAAACATTTCTTTGTATGAAATAACAAATCATATATTGAAGCGTACACATCATCATATATTGATTCAGCATCTTCATGTGTTACTGATCCTTCATTTTCAAATCCTTCTTGTGATGTACACCATAATCGAATGAAATACATCAAAAATACTAATACAGCTAAAAAAAGATATGCCGTATTCATTTATGTAATAGGTGTAGAATTTGTAGAAAATCCTAACAAAGATTTAATTTTATCAAGTTTTGTTATAGCAATTACACAAGCAAATATAACTATTCCAATAATTAAGAAATCAATTAAATAAGGTAAATATGAACTAAAATCTGAATTTAATTGATTTAATCTATCTGTTGAATCAGCTTGATTTTTTTGTGAAACTAAAACTCTTTTTAAATATTGTTGATCATATCCACTATTATCTTGTTTTGATTTTATAGCATCAGCAAGATTCACAAATATTTTTTGTGATTCTTCTTCTTTTTTCAAAGATTCAAATCTATTCGAATATTGTTTTAAAATAGGTTCAACTTCTTGTTTTGCTAGTTTTTCTCGTTCACCATCTATCCATCCTGGTCCTTCTACAAATGTATAATATGCAATGCGAGCTTTTATATATTTGCTAGGATCTATGCTTTTTGTAGCAGTTGCGTCATCTAAATTTTTTGTTAAAACTGCCAAGTCCTTTTTTCTCTGACAATCTAAATCACATACAGGAGGAAGAGGAGCTGGCGGAGTTTCATTTGGTTTTTGAGGTGAAGGTTGGACGTTACCCATTAATTAAATATGATATAAATTGTTCCACCAATTAATGTTAAAAAAGAAACAATATGAATATATGAACCAATAAATGAAGTTCCAATCAAATATACAAATAATATAACAAGTAATAATATAATAAATTTTATAATTAAAGGTTGTATAACATTTATTTGATCTAATTGAGATTGTGTATTTCTTATTTTATCTTGTATTTCACTCACTTGATTCTGACCATTCTTTAAAGAATTTTTATCAATTTTAAATAATCTTTGAAAGAAACTAACAATTGTATTTAATTGTTTATTTAAAGTCATTACATCAGTTTGTCTAGAATAATCTTTTCCAATATCTGTAACTATTTCATCTCTTTTTTTATCTAATGGAACAACTACATTTTGAATAGTTGAATAATCTGAATTTTCTAACCTTGTAAAAACATTTCCTTTATTATCAGAAGTTGTAGCAGTCATCCACATATGTTTTGTTATTGGTTCTAATGTTAATTTAGAAGGTCTGTATCCATTTAATTCAATAGGTATTTCAGTTTTTCCATCAAATTTTGATATACCACCACCATTTTTTGCAATATATAATCCATCTATACCTGTAGTTATAGGTTTATCAAATTTTTGTAATCCTGATATAGGTGACCAACCAGTTCTCATATGTTCATCTGTTTTAACAGGTTCTCCTGTAATTGTTACCTGTCCATACAAAGTAGAATCATCACATCCTGTAATTTGAACTTTTGTATCTTCTGAAGATATCCAATTTCCACTCATACAAGGTTTTGCACATTTTGTTTTTGTTAAATAATTTTGAGCCCAAATATATGTATGTGTTGAAAATATTTGAGTTGCTTGAATTGGAATTTTTATAGATTGCCATTCTCCTAATGAAACAGGACTTATAAGAAGTTGAGTTTCTAATAAATTACTTACTAAAACATATACATTTGTTATATCTGTAGCAATATCATAAATCTGTGCTACATTCATTGAAGTTAAATCTATTTGTTTCCAATTACCATTACAAGGAGATCGACACATATATAATTGATTTAATGAATTATATCCCCAAACAAATCCTGAAGATGATTCTGACGCCTTAACAAGATTTCCAGGAATATTCATCCAATTTAATACAGATGATAATTGTGTTGATACAATATTATCAATTGTATTTGTAGTTTCATTAAACTCTGCCATATTACATAAAACCGTCTTTATTTTTCATGAAAACCAATTCATTGATTCCACACATTACACCAGGTTGTAAATGATAATTACCAATTAAAGGTTTTAGAGTTGTAGCTCCACCACCTAATGATATAGTCCCAGATTTTTGTAATTGTCCTGAAAGAATAGCTTGTTTTCGGAGATAAGCTGTTCGCCATGATGGATCTACAAATTTACCCTTTCCACCAGCTAAATCACCTGAAGTTGAACGAAGAGAAGACATTTTATTTACTACGCAACAAAAGTAATGGAAGTGAAAGAGTTTCGAGATTCAAGAAAAATTGAATTAGATGAATTCCAAAAAAAATATACGTTTCTAAAAAAAGAATATTCAAAAATACTTTCACGAGCAATTCAAGAAAAAGATTCTTCTGTACAAGACCAATTAATTGCTCAGGTTAAACAAATAAATAGTCAATTAGTAGAAGAAATTAGATTAATTCTTAGTGTTTTAAATAAAGGTTCGGACAAATTCGAACCTAAAACATTAGATGATCTTACAAATGATTTAATTAAATATCAAAAAGAATATGCTGAACTTGAAAAAACTCGTGATAAAGTTAATACATTAAAATTAATTAAAGCAAATACATTAGAAAAACTTAATTCAGAAACTTGGTCTTTTTATTTTTATATAAGTGTATTAGTTTTATTATGTTTTTTTATTGTATTTTTAATTATACAATCAAGTTTTGTTCAATTACCAACTATATTTCCTACAAAAATGTTAGGCCAGCAAGTATAACAGTTCCAACACCTAAAATAATATATTGACTTGTAGTTATAGTTTTTGTAGGAGGACTAGGTGAACTTTCACGCATTTTTGATGCTACAATTTCATCCATTTCAGTTAAAATACCTCTTTGAAGAAGTCTATTATTTGTTTCAGATTCTTGTATTTTTTGTATAATACCTGAATCATAAAAATTAGTTATAGCTTTTCTTTGATTTTGAACATTTTCATCCATTTGAGAAACAATTTTATCTAACCCTTCACGAGCAGATTTATAAGCAGATTCATATTTAGAATCGCCTGTAATTTTATGTTCAATATAATTATTACTAAAACTTTGGACAAACGTATTAAACTGACTATCCATTTACTACATTCGCTATACAAAATAGATAGCGTTTATTTTCAACAGAGACTTCACACATTCCTGTAACTTCAAGAACATCACCAGGTCTTGCTCCCACCCATCTTGCCATAGGATCTTGTGAATCAATCTTACGAAACATGTAAGGATCTTTTACGTTTGTTTTAATTAAAATTTCAGGTATTTCTTTTTCATCTACAATACGATGTTTAGGAACTTTTACGTGTTTTGAAATATTAAGTTGTAAATGACGAATTTCAAAGAATTGTATAAGTGGATTTTCTTTATTATTAATATAATTTCTTAAAGAATCTAAAACATTGTCAGAAGCATGACTTGGACTTACAATAATAGTTCCATATTTATAATCATTATCTTCTGAATATTTAATACAATTTTTAAGTTCACGATCTGTAACACGAGTTTTCAAACTAAATATAACAAGAACTTTTTCAAAAGTCCACATTTTAGTATCATCAAGAACTTCACCAAGTTCTACAAAGTCATCGGCCTTGATACCTCTTGCAACAAGCATTTCTTTAATATGTTTGAGGGCACGTTCTTCCATTGTTTAAGTTAATAATAAAATTATGAAAATCTAATTCGTTTTCTAATAAGTAAATGAAAGGTATTGAATATGCGGCAATTATTGGAGGTCTTGCTTTACTATGGTATCTAACAAAAACTCAAGAAACGTTTGTTCCTAGTGAGTTTGTGGATAAAACAAATGATAGATTAACAGAAGCAAGTTCTCAATCTTCATACGTCCAACAAACAAATCATATGATTCCAACACCTCCTTTATTAGAAAAGGTTCCAGGTCTTGAAACACCATTTCGCGTAAACATGTTTAATTCTTTTCAGCCTGTTTAA
>Ga0214923_10003819_pt1 | contig 18639 bp, 41 predicted proteins | sample LL1510_MetaG_FD_177993 | JGI IMG/M metagenome (GOLD analysis project Ga0214923, IMG submission 177993) | Freshwater microbial communities from Lake Lanier, Atlanta, Georgia, United States - LL-1510 | ecosystem: Environmental > Aquatic > Freshwater > Lake | place: USA: Georgia | collected... | reverse complement strand
TATTGAATTTCTCAAACGAGTTAAATAATTGTTCAAATTGCCACTCTACTGCCGTTTGTTTTGTTTCGTTGTTCATTTGTTACCTCCGTATATTAAAATAAATCTTCTATGTGAGTTAATTTAGCAAATGGTACTGAATAAACATTTCCATTTTTAGTTTCTACAATGGCATTCACTTTGTTTATCTTAGTGATAACACCATATATACTACCTACTTTACTCCATCCGCTATAATTATCATAATGACCACCTGGTAAATTACCGATGAAAGTTACTCTTGAACCTACCATTAATGCGGTTTTTAATTCTTCTTTTTTACTTACTAATTTTATCATGATAAAAATATATTTTTATTTATAAACTTTTATTATTTATTATTATAACGTTAATATAACATCTGGATATACGAGAGCCAAACCTTTATTTACACTCCCAAGCAAACCAAACTGAACGATATAACCCAATTGCATTTTCATTTGTATTACCATATAATACTCCGTTAACAACTGCTACCGCATGACCTTGAACAACTAATACAAATCTACCAACTGGATTATTTTCCATAAATGATTTTACTGTATATCCTGTTTGTTTTTTGTACTTTGGATTAGCTAATGTTTTGTTACTTCCGGTTGTTTTTTTCCAATTGCTTTTGGTTGGATTTAAACCCATAAACTTAATTTGGTAACCATTTTTAGTTTTACCTTCAACTGCTTTGAATCCAAGACGACTTGTATATGTTGGTTTTTTATCTTCACGTTTGAAATTCTTTTTAACCCAAGCATGTGCTTGATCATATGAAATATCTAAAGCAACCATAAACGCTCTTACTACACAATCGTTATCCTCTTTTTTAGCTATCTTACTTTGTGACCTGGATAATTTAAGAGCATCAACAAATAAATCTTTTTTTAAAACCTCAATCTGTTTTCCGAAGTGATTAATTTTTTCTGTGATCATATAACCTTTATTACTCAATAAATATAACATCTGGATATACCAAAGCCAAACTTCTTTTTAAAATATTGGACCTTTTTTAGTGTGAAAATTTATTAAATCAAATTCTTCAATGTTAATATCACCATCTGTACCCTCATTATTACTGTGGGCGTATCTTAATGCTTCTTCTTTAGTACCATTATATAATGTACTGATATAGTGTCCTGAACAATCATACCCACTATATTCTAACCAACTTATTTTATACATAACCTTTATTTATTTATTTCTACTAATATACTGTCTTTGAATCCTGCTTTATTCCAAGTTTCCTTAGTGTATACACCGTTTAAATCTAACTTAGTCCAAGCGTATTTAGTAACCATCGCTTTATATTTATCTGCTATTTTATACATAACCTTTATTATTTCTATTACTTGGTAAATATATGTATATACTCTTGGGAGGCCAAACTTTTTTTTAAGAGATCTTCTTTTGGGTCTATGGATTTTTAAAAAATTTCCCTATAGTGAAAACATGGGTATATTATGGGTGATATATAAGTATATATTCATCGACCCACTATAGTTATATACTATATAGAGAGCGATCTAATGCCCTTTTTATACGATACTACCGCTACATGGATAGTAACGCACGTGGTATATAGTGGGTACTTTGTACGTACATATACATGTTGCCGTACTGGTGTACCTAGGCAGTACACCGGGCTGTGTACCACCACTATAATAAGAAAATAAAGGTTAATTGTTATTCATATTGTAGTCAGGACAGGAGTCGAACCTGCATTGTTGTTACATCACTCACGTTCATTAGTGAGTAGCGTCTTCCGTTTCGCCACCTGACTATTTAATACCCTACTTTATCCAACTTACAGGTATTACGGCTGTCCTCCAGAGCTTGGTCCGAAAAGAACACAAGTTAGAGTTAGGAATAATCAATTCGTCCTCACGAGGTCGGGATGATATTCCCTGACGTTCTCCCTATACGTCAATGTACGTTCTCCTATGGTTATCACACCATTTCTCATCATATGGAGCATATTATTTGGTGATTAATCAAATCGTGTAGTCAGGACAGGACTTGAACCTGTATATTTGGAGTGAAGACCTTCCAACTTTATTATTATACCTCCACATTCTGTTTTTTAGTTGCCCAATGCGTCTACCATTCCACCACCTGACTATATTAAAAGTAAATCTAACTATAACATTCGTATATTCCATTTGTCATTATATACTCACGTATTTTATTCATAGTTCTGCTTCATCCCGATGTTGACAACTTTACCAGGCATTACTTTTGTAGTCAGGACAGGATTCGAACCTGTATGATAATCATCTCATGATTGTTACGCAATACTTATAGTTGCTTTCACTCTCATTGTAATTACCTCCCCTTGGGTTAACGTCTACCATTCCGCCACCTGACTATTTATTTTACTTACCAGCTAATTTATATATTGCTATAACAAATGTAGCCAATGCAATTACTGTTATTCCTAATGTAATTGTTCCTGCGATTGTGTCTTTAATTATTTGTTTCATGATAAAAATGTATTTTTATTTATAACCTATTTATTTTTATTATGTTGTTAATATAACATCTATGTTTTGGATGGCCAAACATTATTTTAAAGAGCTTCTGTAACGGTAATGTAAGCACTGAACCCATCCACCACATAACGTTCCAAACGTTTTAAATAATTTACCATCAACATCAGCTAATACCTCGGCTCCATCACCACCTACATTTACTCTAATGTTACTTGCAGTCATATTATCATCAATGTGTTTTGCTAATGCACGATTCAATTTAACCATGTTCTGACCAATGAATTCATTACGGTAATTACTCTCCCAATTACCACGTTGCATATGTAATTCCTGAGTAGCATATGCTAAATCTTTATTACGGAACATCTCACGACGCTCTCTTCTATTATCTGGATAATGAGTAGGCAATTCATATTGTTGTAACCCATGATTCCAGTTTTTATATTGAGTCATGTAGATGTATTTGTTTATACTTTCATACTCATCTACTCTATCTCTATCTATCACCATGTTACCTTCAATCTTCATCCATTCTTGGAATTGATTGTAACGCTCCTTCATACCATTGATTTGACGTTCAGCTAATTGTTCAACAATCACCTTTGCTTCGTTTTGGATTTCTAATAGTGCTTTCATAACCTTTATTACTCGATAAATATAACATCCCAACCCCGCAAGGCCAAACAAGTGGTTAAGGAAAGACGATAAATTTCTTACACGTTTGTAGTCAAGACAGGATTCGAACCTGCATGAGTTACACCAAGTAAGGGTACACTTTTCCTGTTGCAACAGGGATGCTTACTCAGTTTCACCTCAAGTGTCATGTACTCTATAGGCACACTTCGCGTCTACCATTCCGCCACCTGACTATTTTGTTTATTTAGTTGTTAATATAAAATTCATATTCATCTTCAATATGTTGGATTAATGAATTAACATCCATTGTATGGTCAGGATTTGGTAACCACCTACCATCCAAAAAATATTGTTCTCCCGAATCCATACGTTCGGCCATTAAACCGGTTGCTGTTTCTGTAACCTTAAATGTTCCATATTTTGTTTCTATTTCCATAACTTTTATTTATTTCTATACCGTGAATATACGAACTTTTATTTGGAAAGCCAAATTTATTTTGTAGTCAGGACAGGATTCGAACCTGTAAGTGGATTATCAGTTAGACATTGGTATGGGCTTTTTACATTCCACACCCACGATTATACCTATTCTAACCAACGCGTCTACCATTCCGCCACCTGACTATTTATTTTATTTTAAATTACCTATAATATATGCAAATAAAGTACACCATAGAAAAGTTGTTATTGCAAACCCCCATAAAAACCCTTCTGTAAATTTTTTATCTTTCATAACTTTTATTTATTTTGTTTTTATTTCCTATTACTCGGTTAATATAACATCCCAGGCGCGGGAGGCCAAACGAGGGGCGCGAGAGGTATATATTTCTTTGTTAGTACTCTAGTTTGGGGGAGCGGGGAAGAGGGGTTAGACCGCCATAACCTCTATACCACACTCATCCCCCATACCAGGTCACATACAATACAAATATCATTATCTTTGGATATCCATATAGTTATTGTTTGACACCCTTGCGCATGTCAATCAAGTCACTATAGCGCTCATATAACACTGTTACCTCGTCTATTAACTCGTCTAATTCATCCGCTGTCAAGTCATGTGATAATGATTTAACATCGTTTAAAACATCTATAAGTTGGTTTCGAGCTGTTGTTAGGTAGTCCATAAAATTAACTTGTTATTGCATCAATTGCCTTATCACATCGCTTAATTATCTCACTTATCTCATCCGCCCCATCAACCGACCATTGTTCTGTTCTCAACACATAAAATGCTCCCCCATCATTATCTATCCCTAATGATGATTTTGCCTCCACCGTTAATGTTTCAATGTCATTGCTTGGTCCATCCACACAATTTGTTTCCTGTGTAAATGTAAATGTTGCCGTCTCGAGATTTGATCTTGGTGTACTCATATTTGTTGTTATTGTCTCTGGATTATTATTCATATTATTATTCACCATATCATTTATTATTGTTCTCCCCATATCACTATTGTGGAGCCATTTGTCCCACATGTAGTTATACCATTCATAGCCATCACGTTCTGTTAAACCTGTTTCAGTTTCAACATGAGTGTTTCTTACTAGCCATGCTGTGAATGCAAATATATTGTCATTTATTGTCATTTGTTACCTCCTATTCAAACAAATCTTTTGTTCTTGTTGTTTCATACCTAATTCTGTCCCCAACTTTGTATTGACAAAAATGAAGACCTTGTTTCTGTTCAAGAAAACCATCATCTGATTTGATTACTACATAGTGTTTGATGTTGTAACCGTCTAATCTGACGGTAGTTGATTTTTCAATTACTGTACCAGTAACTGTTACATAATCTGTCTTTAGTATTGCAACCACAAACAATCCAACTACTAATACCATCAACAACAGTATCCCATATTTTCTAAACATTCCTATCATTTGTTACTTCCGTATGTTTCGTTGTAGTAAATATCAAATAGTTCTTTATCTGTTTTGTAATTTGTATTTGAATTTTCTTTTTGGCATTCCCACATCCACTTATCAACTACCCAAATACTCATCCATTCAGATTTGGCTATCCAAGAAGCAAAATCAATCATCTGCTCCTTCTCCATTTCTTTAAAGAACTTAATTTCTTCTTCAGTTAATACTGGGGCAAACCCTTTCTTGTTTAGTAGAGCTACTATTTTATCTACTGCCGTTTGTTTTGTTTCGTTGCTCATAATTTTCTTTTTAAAATGTAATCGTAACACAAAGTAAATGTTCCTGTAAAAAGAGTGTATAATAAAAAGAAGTCAATCACAAATCCAAAAACTGGCTTGTAACAAACTACCCCCAACATTATAAACCCAATCATCAATGCTTTAAATAAATGCCATGCGTCAGTTAAGAACACTAAAATAGTAGAAGAGAATAAAAACTTTTCTTTATTAGGAACATAAGGAGTACTCCACTTGTTTATCCATGATTCTTTAGGATTCCAAAATAAAGGATTAAAGTTCTTAAAAATACTCTGATCATATCTAGTAAACAAAGTATCCATTACTCCGTTACAGATTCCTGCTAGTATTATAAATAGTATGCTCATGTTTTATTTAATGTTTTCTAATGGGTAAGAATTAAATATTTCTTCATATGCTTTTTCTAAATTATTTTTTAGTGTCATCTAGGGTAAGTAACGTTTTTTAATTTACCTAATTTCCATATTTGAATTCTAAGGTTACTTAATTCTAATAACTGACCCCTTGTACACTCAATAACTGAATGAGGTGCATCTGGATACTTTGTTTCTATTAATTCCATTTGTTCAGACATTAAAAGAAGTCTATCTTCTACGTATTTTTCTAACTCTAATAATTCGCTACTAACTTCACGCTCGTTTGAGGTTTTTTTAGATATTTCTAAGTTGCTCATTTGTTACTTCCGTATGTTAATTTATAATTTTTTACTGCATTTACCTCAATTATAGCAATGACTGTAATTACTGCAATAACTGCAATTACCGCAATTATAGCAATCACTGCAATTATGACAATTACTGCAATTAATGCAATCACTGCAATTATAGCAATCACTGCAATCACTACAATAACTACAATAACTGCAATCAATGCAATAACTACAATTATAGCAATCACTGCAATTACTGCAATCAATGCAATTAGTGCAATTTTCGCAACCGAGTAAAGTATCTGCATGTTTTTGCGCTTGTTCTAGAGTATAAATACTTTTACTCCACTTATTTGAATCTATTATCCAATATTTTTCATCTTCTTTTATTTCTTTCATTTGTTACCTCCTTGTATTTCGTTAATTAACGGGACTCCTTCAAGAATAGGTACATCTGTTAATGGTCGGTGTGCGATTACTTTTTTAAGATAATCTTTATTCACATCATAGTGTTCAATATTATGGCAATACAATTCGTTTTGAATAGTGTTAATAAACCAATTGTCTTTTTTAATTTCTTCATCACTTACAATAAGTGCGTAATCATCTGTGTAAATTATTTTATGTATCATTTGTTACCTCCGTATGTTTCGTTAAAATAAGTGTTGTAATACCATTTTATTCTTTCTATCGTTTTTAAGTCAGAAATTCCCAATATCTTTTCATCATCAAGAAATTCGTTAAATCTTTTGTGTTTATCTTTCTCCATTTCTTTGGCTTGTTCCTTTAATTCTAAATATTCATTTACATCTATTACAATGTGAATTTGATTTACCCCTTCTGTTTCTTCAATGGCTTTTTCTTCAAGTTTTTGAATAAATTGCTCAACTGCTGTTTGTTGTTTATTGTTGCTCATTAATATGATCCTCCTATTGTTGATGGTAATGCTTTAACTAATTGTTGAACTTCATTTCCATCTAACTTCATTGTTACTCCATCTTTAATAATATACATTGATAATCCTTCAGCCCAATGAGTGTATCCTACTTCATCTTCTTCTATGATGAGAGTATAAACTTGAAAATTGTTTTTATTATCCATAACTTTTATTTAACTTTAGATTGTAGGAATTCAATTAATTGTTTTAGTTCATCTTGATTCAAAAATAAACTACAGGCTTCATTATCATGGCAACAATGAATTTCAATATCACCATCTAAACAACCATCAATAGTCCATTCTGACCATCTCTGTTTAATGTCAATTCTATCCCAATCCGGGTTGTCTTCATATTTAGTAACTTTAAATCCTTCTTCTTGCATAACCTTGATTCTTTTATATCATTAATATATGAAACCTGTTTTGGGAAGCCAAATCTTACTTATATTCTATTGCCTCATGAAAGAAGTACCCTGAATGTATTTTTCCACTTAATTCAAATAATACCTCATCTGCTTCCCAATGGTACACTTGTTTTTCCTCATTAATAGAAGTAATAGTTACATATTCCAAACCATGATGTTCTCTATCATAATCAATTGCCTTTAATTTATCACCTACTTTAAACTTAGGTATCATTGCTTCCATTTCCAATCTTGTTTTTTCCATTTCTTCAGGTGTTATTTCATTAAGTAGTTCTTCTATTAATGGTGAGGAATACTTTCTTGCTTTATTCATCTTTTCTGCTCGTTCAAAATATGCTACTGCCTCATCCTCACTTATTTCATACTCAGATGATGAAGGAAGATCATTTAATTTAATTCCACTATTATCAGCCTGTATTTTATATAATTCATCCTGTATCTTATCATAGAAATTTATTCTACCCATAATAGCAGGATCATTTGATTCGGTTGACATGAATTCTAAGATTAATATAATTCGTTTAACACCTATTATAGCACATTGTATTCCCTCTTTATAACGTCTATCACAACTTAATAAACCATGATTTATATAACCATTATTAGGCAATGCATAATAATATTCATTAATAATTTCTAGTGCTGCTTTTCTATATTGATCTATATTATTCATATTATTTTATTTATTATTTCTTCTTTTACAACAAGAGATTAAACAGGCATTACTTTAATTCGAGCCTCAACCCACTCAGTACCCATATCATAGGTGTTAATCCACTCAATGAGTTGAGGACTGTTTACAATTTGATTAGTTATGTCTTTAGCTATTTGATCCCTAATCATTGTTCCGGCATAATTAGGATCTAATACTTTTAAATTATTAGGGACATTCATTCTAGCCCTAACTACAATATGGTCAGCCAGAACAATCACTGGCTCATATTTAGGAGGTTCAGGTGATTGTATTGGTTGTTTTTTCTTAAATAGTGATGTTAACCAACTCATACATTGTCCTGTGATTTAATTTTAATCAAATAACCTTTAGGATCTGATTCGAAATAATCAATAACCATTCCTTTAAATGACTCATCAAACATTCCCATATCATGACCAGAATGCATATATGGTCCACCTGAAGGATCAATCATATCAATTTTAGTAGTATCTGAATAGACTAATTTAGCATATTGTTTATTTAATGGAGTTGATTTAAATGTTTCTGGATCATATTCATGAACTGCTTTCTTAAATTCACCCATTGTCATTCTCTCATCAGTATCAGTATCAGCACAATAAGCATTATAAGCCTCTGTATAAACATTAGGCCAACCACATCTCATCCACTTAAATTCTCCTTCAAATAAAATGTTACCATCCTCAGTTTTACTAAATGTAAAAACATCATTGTAACGATTTGTATATTCTATTTTTTTCATAACTTATTATTTAATGTTAATATAGTAATAATATTTTAAGAAGCCAAATCTGTTTTATCAACTTTCCAACTCTCCTCATTCATAGATTTATATTCTTCAGGTGCCATACCTTTCATAAGCATATAACATTCAAAGTCAATGTCAATCAATCTCCACTTATCAGCCCATTCTTTAACCCATGTTTGTCTATGTTGTTCAAACTCCTGTTGTGTCATTACTTTTTATATATTCATCATAATCCCTACATTTAAGACCCCACATTAATCCTATCCACGCCATATCTCTTTCAGCTATTGTAGCTCTGAGTCTTAAATTTTTCATAAGGTATTTTTTACCCCATAACTTCCAATCCTCATATTGTTGCATAGTCATAGTCCATTCTTGGTACCAAGCGTCTTTTCTATCCTTAATATCATCATAAGTGACTTCATGACCAGCAATAATAAACATTTCATTGATTAGATCAACAACTGCTTTATCCCATTTTTGTTCTCTACTTAATCGTTTCCTAGTTTCCATAACTCATAATTACTGTTTCGTGTCCTAAATTTAACATAATCATCTCGTTCTTCCAAAATCTCAGTAATGTCTGTTGTCATCCAAGTAAAGTAATCATTAAATGGAGACATAAGTAATGATCGTCCTACTGCTGGTTTAGTATGAGGTTCTCTAACTCTACCTTCTTCATTCCATTCCAACCACTTAATATCTTTAGATTGATTAGTTAAACCATCATGTTCACGAACTAATTTCCAATTAAATTCATTCTCAACCACACCTTGTTCAACAGCAATTTTAAATATATTATCCTCAGTTAGGATCATTGGTATTTTAGTTTGTTTAATTTTACTCATATTATTTTATTTTAATGTGAATCTCCTACGTTATGTTTTTCTCCATAGATTAAATAATCTGGATTAATTACTTTAGCTATTTTATGTCTGTCACCATCAATTTTCTTGATAACAACACCCTCATGTGGTACTTTAGTTCCTTCAATTTTATCAAAAACATATCTGTCTTGTAATTCTTGAGACCAAACATCAACATCTAAAATAGGCACATATTTAAGTTCTAATGCTGTATGGATCATAAAAGCACGATTAAGTGGAACATATTCACCATTAATAGTAACATCAAAACCAGCATAATCAATTTCAGTTAAACCATAGTCATAATTCTTTTGGATACCAGGACCATAAATTTCTCCATAGATTACAATACCACTATCAATACCATAAATATCTTTACTTAATTTAAGTAAATCCCATAATCTTTCTCTAATATTATATTTGTCAGCAATTGTTCTCCAAACATCACTATCATAGAAACCCTGTGAATCAAAACCTTTTTCTACATTATGGCTACCATAAACATATTCATATTCAATCCATTTATCTCCAAATAAACGTTTTACTTTATCCCAAATAGATAATTTGTTTTTCTTAACAATACCATAACGAGCATTAGTACCATGAATTTTTCTTGATACTTCTACAACATCTTCTTCATTAAACATTCCTTTAACATTTTTAGAATTAGGAAACTTATAATAAATACCAAAGTTTTGGTTTTGGTAATACTTTAATTTACGACCTGAAGATAATTGGATTTGAACTGCTGGTGGTTCGTATTTAAAAATACCTAAAGCATTCATACAGTCACTACCTTCATTGTATATTTTATTACTGTAGATAGAAACATAATCCATAGGAATAATCAAACATTCACTATAAACTCCTCTTAATTTAACTGTTCTAACTCTTTGACCTTTACGTAAGTAATTAGTCACGTTCATAGCATCTGATAATCCTTGTGGAATAACAGCATCAGTAGTAGCAATAGCAACTAAATCATCTACTTTATAATCACCTTTCTTGATGATACAATTCCATCCACCAATTACACCTTGTTCAATGTTATCAGCACCTTCAATCGGTTTAATCTCGTTGATACGAGCTACAAAACATACACTATTATTATTTTCCATAACTTTTATTTAATAATTTATTTCTTGACAATCACTAATATCAAACACTCTACTACTTCCATCAGGTGAACTTAAAACTAATTCAAGCTCAGTACTATAATATCCATTATTATAACCATAACCTGGAATAGGTACTGGGAAACCATTTGTAGGAACTAAACGAATACCATAACCATCTACGGCTTCAAAGAAATTATCATTTGATAAATCAAAATCAAGTCCCTCAAAATCATCTATACTAATATGTTCAAAGTCCAAATAATGTGACTCACAACAATCACTATCATGGTTTGAATATAAACGAGTTCCGTCTTCAAACACTAATTCTCCTGATACTTGTATTACTCTCATAACTTTATTTTTATTATACTATAAATATAACATCATTATTCTGAGGAGCCAAATTTTCTACAACTTAATTTGGAATCTTTCTCGCATATTATCAATTTTCTCCTTAGGGACACTATGGATATTAGTATTTTCAGATTCACCATGTCTGTTTTCCATTATGATAGAATGAACTCTATAACCATATTGTTCAGCCAACTTATAATACACTTCCATTTCCCATTCTTGAGTAAATGTATTTGAAACAACTACATTATAACACATTTTCATCCATGTTTCAGTTTTTTCCTGACACCAAGTATGCGCTTGCCTAAGTTTAGAGGCATCAAATTTATATTCTCCATCTTGCATAAAAAACATATCTGCCTCAACATGTTGGTTACAGACAAGTTTTGCAAATGTACTTTTACCTGAACCTGGTAATCCTCTAAGTAAAATTAATTCTTTCATTGTTTTTCTTTTATTATTTTAATTAATTGTTTAAGACAAGCAAGTTCTGCTTCTTCGTAGGTTTTATATAGTTTAGAACGAAAATCAATAAAGTCAAAATGATTGAGTGTATCTATTCCAAAGTAATACCCAACTACTTTAGCATTTTCATACTCTCTTTTTACAAATGAATCAATATTATGCTTCTCTCTAAACCATTTGAATGATTGTTGATATGGTGGTGCTTTTACACCTTTGTGTGAATCATAACTGTCTGGTGTGTGTAGTAATATATGAGTTACTCCTCTATCTTTCCATTCATAGTAATAACATTCCATACAATACTCATCAAATCCAAGTTCCTCTAACCTTAAAGCTTCTTGGTATGGTATAAAGTCTTTATCTTCCATTTTTTACTAATTCAATTAATTTTTTAAGACATTCGTATTCCGAGTGTTCATAACTTTCATAATCACACTCACCACCACCGTTTTCAGAGTTATTAACTATAAATTTTTGTTCTTCAATGTTAAGAATATCATATCCATAAAACACGGTACTTATTTTACCAGACCAAATAATACTTTTTAAATTATACTTCTCTCTAAAGAATCTAAATGCTTGTGAGTAGGTTGGTGCTATTACAATTTCTGATGTTACGCTAGTAATTTCTTTACTTGTTATTACATGGAAACCCCAATCTTCTCTGTCCCATTTGTTGACACCAGTAATTCTTCCATCTTTATAATAAGCAAAACAAGGTTCGTCAAATCCAAGTTGCTTTAACTCTAATGCTTCTGGGTATAGTGTAAAATCTTTCATAACTCTTATTTCTATTATACCTAAATATACGAATAATTCTTCAGAAAGCCAAATCTGTTTTATATTCTTCTTTAATCCATTTTATAATAATACTATAATAATCAGGATCAATTTTACTGGAGTATGAATTGCTTTTGGTTTTGTTTAAATTTCTATCTAATGGTTGTAGATTCCTTAAATCATTCACAATATGGGGTGGTGTCTCAGAAATAAACCATGTAAGAGGAACTTTATGATCTATATCATGTTTATTCCAATCCATACCTTGATTTTCTAAATGTTCTTTTAATTCTTGAGGTGTATATTTTAAAAGATTATAAGTAGTAGTAGTTTTACTTTGTGATGTCCTTTTTAATGCTCGTTCTAATAAAACAGCCCATCTTCTTAAATGTGGTTTTTCTTTTCTTCTTTTCTTTTGTCTCAAACTATCTTGTTCTCTCCATTTATCAATATTATTTTCTTTCCATTCTGCTGTTCTTTTTCTATAAATTTCTTTATTTGCTTGAAAATAATCTGAGCGGCATTGTTTGCATCTGTTATTTATTCCATCTTTAGAATACTTATCTTTATGAAAATCATTTATTGATTTTTCAATTTGGCATTTGTTACATTTTTTCATAAATAAAAAACCCAAGACGCTTTCAGGGTCGCAGTTCCTTACTCACGCTTGGGTATTTAGTTTTTTAATAAATTATTACCGCTGCGACCCGGCATTCGGTAATAAATATTAATCAAATTAACCTTTTAACATGATGGTCACGAGGAAGGCAAAGTTTGTCAATTGGTTGATCTTTAAGTAATGATACTACTTCATCTAATGAAATTGGTTCTAAACCATTACCATCTACACCCACATCAAGACTTCTTCCATTTCCAATTCTTTGGTGTGGTGGTAGGTGTACGTGACCATGAGCATGTATTACACCATTATTCATTCCATCCCAAGATGCAATCGGAAAGTGACATAAAATAAATCTATATTTATCCATTTGCCCTTTACCTTTTATTGATGGTCGACGTAGATCTAGATTAATATAGTGGTTTACTGATGTAAATAAACGCCTTATATCGTCTTTATTACGCTCAATATGTTCATCATGATTACCGAGCACTAAATGAACATTCTTACATATAATACGGCTCCTAAATTCTTCAACCATTTCAAAACCACCAAACGACCAATCACCTAAGTGAATTAGAATATCATTTTCACCTACTACTTCATTAATGTTATCAACAATAGTGTCATTCATATGATCAAGTGATTTAAAATCACGAGTCACATTATCAGCGTCAGTCCATCTTGTAGTTGCTCTACAAATGTTAGAGTGATTATAGTGAGTATCACTAGTAAAAAATAAGTTTTGACCTTTTTCTAATACTATTTTCATAACGTTAATATACGAATTGTTTTTTAATCTTCCAAACTCTTAGGCAAGAAAAGCAATGTTGGATTTTTCTTTTGTATATCAACCTCGGGGTACTGTTTTTTAAATTCCATAACATCAAACCTATCAGTAATAAGGTGGAAACCGTTTTTGGTTGGTATAATATATTTAATTTTAGGCCCTTCAGGTTTACACCGGTTAATGGTTACTTGAATATTCCGTATTTCTTGAATATCCTTAGTATCAATATCAACAATCCAACGTTTTTCTAATGTTTTGAGTTGACCTACAACTGAATCAAATAGGTTTTGTTGTTCATGGTTACTATCTTGAATACGTTGAGCTAAAGCAACCATCATATTAAGTGATACATCCTTATGGTTTTGTTTTTGGACATGAATATAAGCACGAGCCTTAAACATTTCACACATTAACCTAATTTCATCATAACGTTTTTCTAATTGCTCAATTGACTTGATACAGTATGAACGAATAGTTCTTACTGATTGGTGGTTATCTTTCTCATCTTCAGGTTGGTCTTTTTTACGCTTAAAAATATAAAGCATATAAAAATCACCTTCGTTTTCGAAGTTGAGTAACGGTTTAATTAGTTCTAAATTATCTATCATAACTCTTATTATATCATTAATATAAAAAAAGAGGCTTGGAAAACCAAACCTCTCTTTAAAATATTTTAATTATTTTTTACATATCAAGCAACTTGACCCACTTCTTTTGTACTTCCCAAGTATCACCCGTTACATAAGCATTAATTTCAGTCATGGCTTCATTAATGTCTGTAAAAGCAATTGACTTACATCCTACTTGTACAACACAACCTCTGTTCAAGAATTTAATATGGATTTCATAGTTTGTTAACATTTCTGATTTAGAGGGTCTGTACTCTTTTTCCTGTGGTTGTTCCATTGTTGGTTCTGGAATTGTTTCTAATTGTTCTCTCATATTATTTATTTAATCCGTAAAATGTATTACTACCTTGACCTAGCATTGTTTCAGGCAATCTACCATTCCATTTATTAACCCATTCTAGTTGTAATAACATTGGTGTGATGGTTTGTTGTTTCAAACGGTTCGCTTCAGCTTCTGCTTTAGCATTTGTTAACATTGCTTGAGCATTACCTGCTGCTGTAGCTACTTTAATTTTAGCTTGTGCTTCAGCTGTTTTAACTTCATTTTCTGCTCTTAATGCTGATTGTACTGCGTTATTTTTAGCTTCAATAGCTCTCTTAAATGTTTCAGGATAAACTAAGTTTGAAGTAAATTGAGCTAAAATAAATCCTTCAGGCAACAAATGTGTTTCTAGATTTTTACGTACTTTATTTTCAAACAACTCACGATTAGAAATCAATTCATCAGCAGTATAACTATTAGCAACAACCCTAAACGCGTCATAAACAGCAGTTTTTAAGAACCCAGCTTCAATAGCACTCAATTCAACTCGATATTTAGTAAAGATATAAGGTACTTTTTCACGTTGTACTGAGTAGTTTAGTAAAGGTGAAACATGAAATTCTGAACCATCTTTAGAGTTAATTACGAATGACTCATCACTGTCTTCATTTTTTCTGTACTCTTTATGTTGTACAAATGTTGGAAACTCAACAATCTTAGTTGTGAAACGGTTATAGAATACCCAACCAGTTACTTCAGTTGCATTGTCTACTCCCTTACCAGTACCAATCAAATTAACTTTGATACCTACATGACCCGCATCGATTCTTTCTAGACCGATAATTGCAAAACCTGCTATCACTGCTACTCCGAGCATGACAGCTACTTTAATTAGTGTATTCATTTTTTTATTTGTTCAAGTTTAATTTTTCTCTTTGTGTTTTTTCAATATTTACTTTATCTTTTTTTAGTAATGCTTTGATATGTTGATAATCTTTACTAAATCTAGTAACATAACCTACATAATATCCCCAATCATTTGATTCTTTTCTTTGATTATATTCCATAGCTTTTACTTTTACTTCATATGGGAACCAAAATACATCAGCCCAATTTTTTTGAATTATAATTCTACCCATAGTAATAGTTTCTGAATCAGTATCAATGATAAATGAATTAGGATCAGGATCGGCAACAGCTTTAGTTATTAATTCTTTGACTAAACCATCTTTGATGAGATTTTCTTTTTTCCCATTCAATTCAACATGGAACTGCATAAGATATATTCCAACCATAATTAATACACCTACAAATAATAAAATAATTAATATCATAATTTTTAATTTAAAATGTTTTGTTTAATAAAATCTTTAAGAATCAACGCCGCCCATATTGTAAGTAATATTGTGAATAAACACCAATTCAATCCAAAAAACACACTCACACTACTAGAGGCATTGATACAAGTAATTCCAAGATTAACTAAAATAAAGTCAGCCCAAATCACCCATAAGGACATAATAAGAGCGAGAAATGAATATAATATTTTCTTTGTCATAATGTTAATATATGAATAATATCTTAAAGAGCCAATCTATCTAAAGATATGTTTTTACAAAATCGAATCTCTTTATTATTTAGAGTCCATATTTCCCCATTATCCATAGCACAAGTAAAAAGTAGGTTATGTTCTTGTGAATAATCAATTACTAAAAAAGCATAACCTTCCATCTTATCTGAGATACGATATATTGGGATCATAGGATTTAATTGTACTATCATATTAGTTCCACCAAGATTCAATATTATTTTCAAATAATTTAAATAATATTCGTTTAGCTTTATCGTGTCGTTCTATTCCTATTAACATTGATATTTTAAAATCACTATCCTCGCCACCACTATATTTTTCATATTTTGGATTATTTAAAACTTGTCTATGTGCGCTTGGGTATTTTGCAATATAACGACTTAATTCATTTTTAATATCATCAAATTCAATCTTACCATCTTCAACTCTCATTTTGGTTTGGTAATATTCATCATTATAACCTTCATCACGGTAATAATCATTCTGGAGTTTATCTATTAATGATAGGGCTAAATCCATTTGTTCAACAGTTCTATCACTACTTTCAAATCTCATATTTTTAGCATGATAATTTCTCATTTGAGATATTTTTTTCTTTTGGATTTTCCAATAGTAATTATAATCCCATTCTCTATCTTTCCAAATTATCCAAAACCAATTCCATAGGTTTTCAACACCATGTTTGATATATTTAGGTTGATAAGGTAATTCCCATCTTACCCACCTGTACAAATTCCAATACCATTCGTTATATTCTTTGCTCATAATTTAGTTATTAATATTTGTCATTAATATAAGTAGCTATACCAACTATAAGGAGTATTATTAATGTAGCAGCTAAAGGTATCAAAATAGGTGAAAATACCCACCACCAACTCCAAGTGGCAACCATACCTAAACCTGCTAGCTTAAGAATTAAGAAAATCAAAAACAAAATTAAACTAAACCCTGAACTAGTAGATTTATTATTTTTTTCCATACTGTTAATATAACAAATGAGTTCTAAAAAGCCAAATTTATTTCCAATAACCTTGATCTTGATAAAAATAATTTACATTATTACGATTTCTCCAATTGTTAGATAACAATTTTATCATACTAAAATACCCATAACGTTTAAAACGTCTATTATCTTGAGTAATTAAATCAAAAATTAATTTAAATTTTTTAGGTGATATTTGTTTACTTAATAACCAATCTTCACTTTGTGTAACACATTCATTATAACCTCCTAATTTATTAAATACTTGTTTATTAACCATTGTAAAACCTCCTATAGCGAATGGTTCTGTTTTAGATAGAAACCATGTTATATATTTGTTTAAATATAACATAGTTAATGCTCTAATATCAAATTCACCATTATAAACAGGTGTTGTTCCTACCATTTCATATTTTCCGGTTATTATTCCATCAAATGCTTCTTTAATAGCTTGTCTATGAGTGAAAGTAACATCAGCATCTAAAAATAAAATATAAGGTGTAGTTGCTAATTTAGCTCCAGCGTTTCTACCTACAGCTGGTAAACCACCATCTATAATCATTAAGTTTAATCCTAATTCAAATCCATTAGTTTCAGCCATTGTTCTAGTATTATCAGTTGATTTAGCATCGGCGATAATAATTTTTACATCTTTAGTTTTAGATTGAGCAGCAATAGCATATAATGTTCGAGCAATATATTTACCCTCATTATAAGTTGGAATTACAATGGTTAGTTGTTTTGATAACATAGTTCAAGGGAATTGTTTGTTAATACAACATATGAGCAATTTTCAACCCAATCACCACAATTTAAATAATAAACATCATCAATGCGTTTAAAATCTGGAGTATGAATATGACCGCAAACTACAGTGTGACATTTACGTTTTTTAGCTTGACGAACCATCTCATTTTCAAAATCAACCATAAATGAAATAGCTGCTTTAACATTATCTTTAAGGTATTTAGATAAACTAGTTTTCTTATTAAAACGCTTTAAAAACCTATCAATAACAATAGCCAAATCATAACCAACTGATCCTAACATACCCAACCAGTGCATTTTTACAATACCATCGTATTTATCCCCGTGACAATACCAAATACCATCTTCAATAAATTCATCTACAACTTTAATATTACCTATTTCAATTGGAGTATATTTACGTAAAAACTCATCATGATTACCTGATATCCAAATAATGTCTTTATGTTTGGATAATTTTAGTAAACGTCTAATTACTCGAGCATGTTGGTAAGAGAATTTTTTATATTTTTTAAATAACCACCCATCAATTATATCTCCTACTAAAATATAACGATCAAATGACTCATCTTTTAATAACTTTAAAATTTCTTCTGTTTTACAACCTTTAGACCCTATGTGAAG
>Ga0214923_10003818_pt1 | contig 18640 bp, 33 predicted proteins | sample LL1510_MetaG_FD_177993 | JGI IMG/M metagenome (GOLD analysis project Ga0214923, IMG submission 177993) | Freshwater microbial communities from Lake Lanier, Atlanta, Georgia, United States - LL-1510 | ecosystem: Environmental > Aquatic > Freshwater > Lake | place: USA: Georgia | collected... | reverse complement strand
AACTCGTAGAAAAAATTACCGAGGTACAGGCGAAAAATACAGAACTCAGCGCCGCTCTGGAGGCTGAGCGTGCTAAATATAATACAGAACTGAGCGCGGTTAAAACAGAACTGGCTAACCTTAAAAAAGCGCCCGCTACTACTAGCGTAAAAGATACTAAAGCGGTTAACATGGGTAAGGAAAAAACAGCCCCCGCTAAACCGTTCTCGGCTATGTCACTCAGAGAGCGTATAGAATATAATTTAAGCAACAAATAAAAACATTAAAAAAATAAAATGGCAACTACAGTAACTAACAACTCCTCTTATAGCGGTAAAAGCGCGGGGGAGTACATTAAAGCGGCGTTTTTAGCAAATGACACGCTACAACACATCACCGTTAAGGAGAATATTGACTACAGACAGGTAGTTAAAAAACTCGTTAACGAAATTGAATTTGGCCAAAAGGCTTGTGCGTGGACTCCAACGGGTAGCGTGGCTCTGACTGAGCGTTGGTTAACTCTTAAAAAATTCCAGGTACAACAGGAAATCTGTGTTAACTCGTTTCTGTCGGATTTTCCCGCCCTTGACGCCCAACAGGGTAGACTAGACCCCGCATTTACTGAGGCGTTAATTCAAAATATGTTAGAGGGTATTGCCGCTGAGAATGAGCGCCAAGTATGGGTAGGGGACGCAACGGCTAACCAAAACACTGAGTACGACGGCCTTTTAACTTTGATCGGAGCGGACGTAGACGGAGATGTAAATTTTGTAGCGTCACCTGTAGCGATCGACTCTACTAACGTATTTTCTAAGATCCAGGCTCTTATAGCAGAACTACCTACAGCGGTAAAATACGGTAATGAGAAACCTACTATTTACATGGATCCTAGCGTTTGGGAGGCGTTTATGTATGCAAGCGCGGCCGCGGGTAACGGTTGGTATACTTACGGCGGGGCTGAGGTACCTAAAACTTTTATGGGTACATATCCTATCGCGGTTTGCCCTGGTATGCCTAGCGGTGAGTCTACTATGATTATGTCACCTAAGAGTAACCTGTGGTTTGGTACTAACGTACTTAATAATTGGAATGAGGTAACCGTAGTGGATATGCAACAATTCGCAGAGGATAACGTAAGGTTTAGCGCTAAATTTTTCGCCGCCGCGCAGTACGGTATTGGCTCGAAAATTGCCGCTTACTCTACCTGGTTTTAATTAAATAAAAACTAAAAAAAATGGCTTGTAATTTAACTAAAGGTTTTACGTTAGACTGTAACGAGGGTATAGGTGGGGTTAAGGAAATTTTTTTCCAAAAGTGGTCTAATTTCGCTACAGGCGTCACTATTGACGGTACCACGGGCGTAATAGACGGACTACCTACTACTACTATCTACCGTTACCAACCTAACCGTAATACTGGAGCGTTAACCGTAACTCCAACGGTTAACCTGGAAAACGGTACTCTATACTATGTACAGACGGTAGAACTAACTTTAAACAAACTCAGCCCAGATAAAAAACTGGAACTGGAGAGCCTGGCTAAAGCGAAACTAGCGGTATTCGTTAGGTTGTTTGACGACCAAATAGTAATGGTAGGACGTACGGACGGCGCTTTTTTGACGGCGGGAACTTATGCAAGTGGTAAGGCTAAAGGCGACCTAAACGGTTACCAGATCACTATCACAGCCGAGGAGCAAAGCCAACCCGAATTTTTGGACGCATACGACCCAAAGAGTGAAACTCCTTTTGAGAATTTCGCGGGTATCACAGTTAACCCAGCGTACTAAATTATTCAGACTAATATTTAAACGGGGCGGGAATATACCCGCCCTTTTTTATAACATGATAACACTACTTACGGATACGGCTAACCAGACTCTACTACTTTCGTTAGATGAGGGTAGACAGTACTACAGTACGCCGTTTACCCACTATCTAATAACACTACAGCACGAGGAGAATAGTATAGCGGGCACGTACTTAGCACAGGTAGCGACGGTAACGAGTGAGAGCCAACGTATAACGCAACTGGTTATAACTACCGAAACCCTTTTATTACCTGGGCGGTATAGGTACTATGTTTACGGCCAAAACAGTAATAGTAATTTAGACCCTATAGACTTTTGGGTAGTGGGTATGGTAGAACAGGGTTGGCTATATTTGACAGATAACGCGGCGGGTTATACTTTGCCGACTATTACAATAGATAACGACTTTATATATGGCTAATATAGTAAACGTAAACCTAAAGGACTACACGCCCGTAAGCGCGACAGAGCGCCCAGATCGTGGCGGTTGGATCTCTTACGGCGTAGACAATTTATTCCCTCAATACCTGGCAGATCTAGCCGAGACCTCACCTATACACGGGGCCCTTTGTATATCTATAGGCGACATGATAGCGGGTAAAGGGGTTAGCGCGGGGGCCTATCAAAACAGAGCGGACGAACTGAATTTAAACGCTGTTAGTTACGATCTAGCCCATGACTATAAAAAGTACGGCGGGTTTTACATGGAGGTAATTTATAGCGTCGACAGATCCAGGGTAGCGCAAATAAAACATTTACCCTTTACTGAGTGTAGGTTAGCGGTGAGCGGTGAGGACGAACTAATAACGGGTATATTTCATAGTAACGACTGGACGGCGACTAAAAAGAAAAAAAATAAACCTACTTTTTTACCCGTATTTAATAGCCTTAAAAAAACCGAGGAGGCTAAACAGGTTTACTATTGTTTTCGACATACTAGCGGGTTTATTTACCCTAAGCCAGATTACTGGAGCGCGGTAAATTATATAGAACTGAGTAAACAGATTGGTATTTTTCACGTAAACGGAATTAGTAACGGTATGTTTCCGAGCGCTATAGTCTCGTTTTTTAACGGCCAACAGGATCCAGAAACGCAGAAAGATATAATAAGGGACTGGGAGGGAAAATTAAGCGGCTCCAGGAACGCGGGTAAATTTATAATGTCGTTTAACGAGCCAGGCACTACGGCGCCCTCTATTACCCCGCTCACAGTTAACGACGCGGACAAATTATATGAGTATTTAACTACTACTAGTAGGACTGAGGTAATGATCGCCCACAGGGTGACAACTCCTCTACTTTTTGGTATACGTGGAGAGGGCTCTGGGTTTGGATCTAACAAGGACGAAATGGCTACAGGCCTGGAGATCTTTACTAACCAGGTAATAGAACCCGCTCAGCGGCAAATATCTAGGAGTTTAGAGACTGTTTTAGACTGGGAACTCCCAGGCATAAATATATTTATTACACCTAACACGCCGCTAGGGGTTAAAGCGGAGGTAAGTAGTGGGGGAACGGCTGAGGCGGTGAGCACCCAGGCTATGAACGGCGCGCAAATTGCCTCCATGATTGAAATTTGTATGAATGTAGCGACGGGTACTCTACCTGTAGAGAGCGGTAAGGCTATAATGGCGGCCTCGTTTCCGAGTCTCACTAGTCTACAGATCGACGACATATTTAAAAACATTTTACCAGGGTCGGTTAACCCACAGGCCGCCGCTCTGGAGGCTATCCAGACGCTAGGGCTAAGCCTGTCGGGTAAAAAAAAAGAGGTTACACTAGCGGAGTCCTACGAGCCCACTAAAGAAATGGCCGCGGAGGCTGAGTTAGGTTTAAAATGGAGAGAGGAGTACGGTAGAGGGGGTACTGAGATAGGCGTAGCCAGGGCGCGCGACATATCTAACGGGCGTAATTTGTCGTTAGACACGGTTAAACGTATGGTTAACTATTTTTCCCGCCACGAAATAGACAAAGAGGCTGAGGGTTGGAACCAGGGAGAAAATAATTTCCCTAGCGCGGGACGTATAGCCTGGCAACTTTGGGGCGGCGATCCTGGTAAGGCGTGGGCTGAGAGGATAGTAAATAATTTAGAACTAAAAAAGAGCCCCGAATATTTACCCGACAGCGTAGCCCACGACCTTATAGATCTGGGGCACGACCAACCTAAAGACTGGTATTTATTAGACTCTTACGAGGTGGATCTAGAGACGGACGACCTGGAAAATGAGGCGCTAGATACTATTAGCGATGTCAATTTAGCGGAGGTCGGCACTGGTAGCGCAAGACCTAACGCCAAAAGTGAACAGGATAAACAAATAGAGGGCCGTAAATTTTACGTTAGGTACAAATACGAGGGGGAAAATTATCCTAATAGCCGCCCATTTTGTAAGGCCATGCTAGCCGCGGACAAACTGTATCGTAAAGAGGATATAATAAATATGAAAAATTACCCTGTAAACCCAGGTTGGGGGCCGTATGGTAGAGATAAGTACTCTGTCTGGGAGTTCAAAGGCGGTGGAAATTGTCGGCACTACTTTAAAAAATTACTCTTTATCAGTGCTAAAGGGTTTGGGTTGGACTTAAAAAGTCCATTTATTAAAGAACGCGCCTGGGCTGAGGCCGAGAAAGCGGGGTTAAAGATTAACAATAACTGGAGAGTAGGGCGTAAACCCGTGACTATGCCGTATAGAGGGTTTTTAGAGGATAACCCTATTTGGGGTAAAAACGGGAGCGCTTATAAAAAATAAAAAATATGGCTGAAGTACTTTTTATAAACGACGTATATATAAAAAAATATACAAGCGTCAACGGGTCGGTAGATCCTAACCTATTATATCCGTCTATTTTACTAGCGCAGGATAAATATTTAGAGGTTTATCTGGGAACGAACCTAATGGACAAACTAAAGAGCGATGTAGAAAATAATACTCTAGGAGGAAACTACCTAACCCTAATGGATGAATATATTAGGAAGTGTTTACTCTGGTTTACTATGGTAGAGGTTATACCCTACCTAACCTATAAAATAGATAACGGTACTTTAGTACAACGGACTAGCGAGGATACCCAGAGTATAGACGGGGGCGCTATGAAAGATTTAATAAGCCGTAACCAAATTAACGCGGACTATTACCGTAAGAGGTTAGTAGACTATCTATGTGCTAACTCTAGCCTGTTTCCCGAGTATAATACGAACTCATGGCCAGACGTTAGCCCTATCAGTAACCAGGGCCCGACGGCGGGTTATACTTTTAGTACGGGTAATACAGCAACTAGCAGACAGGGAGGTTATAAACGTATAGATCAAATACCATGAATAAAAACAAACGCGCTGAGATAACGGTAAAATTGAGGGAGTATGAGCGCAAAATATTAAATACTCTAAAACATGACCAGAAAAAACCTAAGCCGAAAAATGAACTTTAATTTTTTAGACATAGATCTGAGCGCTCCAGGTGAGGCGCTACTAAAAACGGGCGTATTTTTATTTATAGGTACTTTCATAGATAACCTATATACGGCCCACATACCCCCTATTTTTATGGAAACGGCTAAATTTTGCGCGTATATGGGCGCTAGCGTGGCCTTTTTTAAGTTTTTAATAGAGATCTGGAAAAAATATAAGGCTCCTAAAGATTGATTTTTTTAATAACTATAGCGGGCCTCTTTGGTTTATGGCTACTAATAGACACCTATTTAATTAACAGGTGGGGTAAAGATTTAGTAAACAGTATAAATAAGATTTACGACGGTTTAAAAGCGTTTATAGCGGTATATGTAATAGACTCGATAACTAACACAAATGGAAACGACAGCGACGACGACGACGCCCCAGAGGTTGAGGATAGGGGAGAGGCTTAAAAACAGTAAGTTTTTTAAATTTTTGAGAGATAAGGTTAAGCCTGTAGCGGGTGACGTTCTAGAGACTATAGGCGACGTGACAGGTATAGAGATTTTAGAGCGGGCGGGTGAAATAATTAGCGCCACTAACGACACGAATTTACTAGAGGAGTTTAGGACAAATTACGGAAAGTACGCCGCCGAGATCCTGGAGGCCGAAAAAAGTTTATACGAGGCTGAATTAGCCGACCGTCTAAACGCTAGGGTAAGGGAGTTAGAGTACACCCAGGCGCTAGGTCGCCCCGACTGGCTAATGAGCGCGGTAATACTTACGGGTTTGTTTTTATTTGTCGGGGTTATAGCCGTCTTATTATTTGTAGCAGTGCCAGAGCCTAACCAACGGCTAGCGGATCTAACCACGGGCGCGGTAATCAGTATAGGTACGTCTATTTTTGCTTATTACGTTGGATCCTCTAGAGGCTCGAGAACTAAACAGGAAGTTATAACTAAATTTTTAGGTAATGGCTAGCCGAGATCTAAACGACGCCGACAAAATTTTAAGAGACGCGTATATAAAGGCGGCTAAAATATTTACCGAAAAATACCCAGAGGTAACGCCTGTAGTTACGTGTACGTATAGGAGCGAAACCGAGCAAGCCGAACTATACGCCCTGGGGAGAACTAAGCCAGGTAAGATAGTTACTCAGTTAAAAAAGGGTAGTAAACACAATACCAAACCTAGCCAGGCTATTGACGTGGCCTTTAAAGTTGGTAAGGATATAGACTGGGACGTAAAACATTTTAGGAGGTTCGCCGAGATCCTGTTATATTTGGAGCCGCGTATAGAGTGGGGGGGTCACTGGAAGAAATTTAAGGACTATCCACACTTTGAAATTTAGTCTCATACATTTATTAAGGTTAACGCTGAGCCCCTGTAACGACGGGGGCTCTGTCGTTTTATAAACAGCCAACATGGTACTGTTAAAAAACTTTTTTACTTTTTTTCTTGCGCGGTGTTTAGTTTGTTCTACATTTGTACCCACAATAACAAACAAAACCAATGAAAACAAAAAACGAAATTTATCAATCCTACACTTTAGGACAAAACGAGCAAGTAGTATGCATAGAAAATTTTGACTGCTATTCTTACAAAGTTTATGCGGTTTATGTGAACGGGCAATATGATAGGAGAATAAAAGTATCAAAATATTAAATCAAACGAGGGGCGCGGCTCGACAACGCGCAATAAAACAAGTAACCAATAAATAATTTATATGACCACAGAAACAAGGTACTACCGTACTAAAGAGAGTTTTAACAAGGCTTGTAAGGCTCTCAAATTAAAACCCACTAGCGTAGACTTTAGCGGCGGCGAAACTGTCGGAGCGACAGGATACCTAACAGGACAGACAGTTAAAGTTATTCTAGTACTAGACGCTAACGCCTGGAATGAGGCCCCTAACTATCAAAAATTTTAAGCCATGAACGAACTAACTAGCCCATATAATAACGAGCGCTGTATATGTAGCGACAGCGACCAGTTAGAAAACAGAGCGGCCGCGGACGCTAAGGAACTTTTAAAACAGTTAAGCGTAGACGTGGCCAACTCATTAAAGTATATAGGTCTGGCTATAGGCGAATTTCATGCCACTAACCACTATATACTCAATAACCCTAAGTTAAAGGCTGAGTTATTAGTTATAACTAGCCGCTACCTGTGCGACCTGGATAGCATGAATGTAGAACTATTAGAGTCTGTATCCAACGAGATCGTAGAGAATGTTACTAGTAACTGTCCTTATTGCAAATTTTAACCCTTAAAACCTATAAAATGAAACACGTAATAACTACCAAAGTAGAAACGTCTAAAGAGATAGACGTAATAACTCCGTCCTACTTTAAAAACGACGGTATATATTATAAATTCACAGAGGATAACGGTACCTTATACGTTATCCGCCTGTGTGTTTACGATCGGTACCAGAGCCTAATTAAAACTACTACTATAACCCCCGACTGTTTCGGTGAGGAGATCACGGCTGAGGAGTTTACTACAGAGTTTACCAAATGTTTAAACCGTTTAGCGCTATGAAATCTATAACAGTACCCGCTATAGTTTTTAAACTTAGCCTAATTATTAACCTAATTTTTTTAATCTACTTTTTTTATGAGAACTAGACAGGAATACGGCCCAGGATACCTGGAGGCCCTACAAAGTTTTACAGCGCGCCTAAATACTGAGCCGCCACAGGAAAGCCTAGACCGTACCCCAGACGGGCGCGCGGCTACCGTTCTAATCAGTCATATAGAAATGACTTTAGATGAACTCTTTTTAGGCCAATGGTCTACTACTAACTTTACCTGGAGCGCTATAGCCAACGAGGTACAAGGTGCCATAACTTTAGAGGTCGTACACCCCGTAACAGGGGAAAAATTAACGAGACAGGGGGCGGCCTCCGTCGTTATCATGGTAGACAAATTACCCGAGGAACTTAAAAACGACCCCCACGCCCGCAACCGTTGGGCACTGAGTCCCGAGAATAAAAAACCTAACGCGCTAGATATGTCGTTCCCTAAGTTAAAGGCTGAATGTCTTAAAAACGCCGCTCAGTCGTTAGGTAAAATCTTTGGCCGTGACCTTAACCGTGCTAAGTCGGACGTGTATAAGCCGTTTAAGATCCAAAGTAAAGAGCCCAGTTATATGGCTACGTTAGAGGAAAAAATAGCCGAGGGACTGTCTCCCTGGGAACTTAACCAGGCGCTATCTATTTTAGGTAACCTGGTTACTCCAGACCAACGCACCCGCCTAGAAAATCTAATGGCAGAACAAACTAAACACCTTAACCCTTAAAAATTATAATCATGTTACAAGACCTATTGAATAAATTAAGCCGAGAGATACCCCAGAATACGGCCGCCTGGGACAGGATCCGTCTAGGACGTTTTACAGCCTCTAAAATATGGCAACTAATGAGCGAACCACGTAGCAAGGCGGCCAAAGAGGCGGGCCTGTTTAGTGAAACTGGAGAGCGGTATATAGCCCAAACTATAGCCGAGGAACTAACAGGGGTACCCGTCGAGGAAACCTGGGGGCGCGCTATCGACTGGGGTAATGAATACGAGGAGGAGGCAATTTTAGCGCTAGCCGACAAAATGGGAGTAGAGAAACCCGAGTATATACAGTTTAAACCCGCCTTTACTCTGTTTAACGAATACTCTGGAGGTAGCCCAGACGCTAAACTTTATCTATCCGACGGTAACGGAGGCTACAGGTGGGTAGGGGTGGAAGTTAAATGTCCGTTTAACTCTATAAATCACTTTTGGCACTCCCAAATAATAGACGCTGAGACTTTAAAAGAGATAGACTCTACCTATTACTGGCAAGTTTGCCTAAATATACTTTGCCAACGGGCGGCTGAGTGGGTTTTTTGTAGTTACGACCCCCGCTATCCAGATGGTAAACGGGTACACTGGGCTTTTATTTACCCGAGCGTGGACGATCTAACGGCTCTCTGTGAGAAAATAGATAAGGCCTGGGCGCGCCGCGCTGAGGTAATGGCTAAATTTATGGAATACGACAGCGCTAACGAACTTTATAAACCGAAAGTATGAAAAAAGAATATAGGACAGAGGAGGTAAAACTAAGACTAACGCCCTCGGAAATGAATAAACTTAAAAAACTCAGTAAGAGCGGCACTATAACTAAATATATCAGAGAAAAATTATTTAAATATGAAACCCAGTAAAACCGAAACTATAAAGTTTAGACTAACCACAAAGCAAAAGGCCGCTATATACGTGGCGGCCTCTCGGGAAAATACAACGGTAACCCAGTTATTACGCCGAGCCCTAAATAAATATTTATCTGTAACTAAATTTTAAGCGTTTTAAAGCCATGAAAAAAATTAAATACCCAAACATACTACCCGCGCACTACGAACTAATTAAAAGCGCTCCAAATGAATTTTACGGGGTGCTATCGTATGGAACTCTAAAATACATTTACGAGGAGACGTTAATAGACATACCTAACGAATGTCTGGAAACCTGGTTAAAGATCCAGGCAAAAGTAGACAAAGCGCGACGGTGCCAAGAATACGGTAAAAGAGGAGGCTATTACCTACATAAAAAAGAGCCTATAACCGACGCTACTAGCGTAACTAATAAGGCTAGTAGCAACGAGGAAAGCCCCGTAAAACCTCAAAAGTTAGTGGAGTCGCCCGCGCGCGCGTTAACTACTTCTATTAGTAATATAAATAATAATATAAATACTAATAATATACTAAGGGAAAAAATTGAAACGAAAAAAGAAAAAAGTTTAAAAGTTACTAACACGGCTAAAACGCCCGAGTTTATACCTCCGACTATTGACGAATTAACGGAGTTTTTTACCTCTAACGGCTACACAGCGGAGGCGGCTACCAAATGTTACCACTATTACGCGGACGGCGACTGGATAGATAGCCAGGGCCGACCTGTCCAAAATTGGAAACGTAAAGTACGGTTTAATTGGTTTAAACCCGAATATCTACAGGTTAAAGGATCAGTATATACACGCTCACAATATCGACCCGCATGAAAAAACAGACAGCAATAGAGTGGTTATTACAGGCGATTGAAGGTAAAAACGGAAAAGAATTTTCTTCTTACTATTTAGAATTTATCGAACAAGCCAAAGCAATGGAAATGGAGCAGAAAGTTGAAGCATATTCGCACGGGTGGCACGATGGACAGGATGTTATATTACAACAAGTAAAACATATTGATAAAGGTGGCGATGATGCTGGTCAAAAATTATATAACGAAACATACGGAGGCGACAAATGAAACCGACCACAGAAATAGAGGAGGGCGTACTAGGTGCCGTATTACTAGACCCGACCTGTTTAAGTCTTATTTACGATAGGTTTAAGCCCTCCAGGTTTATCGACCCGCGTAACCGTGCTATATGTGAGGCTATACTAACTTTATACCAGGAAAATAGCCCTATAGACCTCATTACAGTACATAACAAGGTAAAAGAAGTACCGACTAGTTACATAGCCTCGTTAACCAACCGTATAGCCTCCACTGTTAACGTCGAAAAATGGGCGTTAATTTTGGCTGAGTATCATTTACGGCGGGAAATATTACAGTTATCGGTTAACATAGGTAGCAAAGCCCAGGACGAAAGCGGCGACGTGGTGGACTTGTACACGGAAACGCTGAGCCGCCTGGAGTCGATCTATAACGACACGGCGCAAAACGTCCCGCTACATATAGCCAAAAGAAACCCCGAAGTAATTAAGGCGGTAATAAATAGGGGAACGGCGGGCGACAGTCTTATAAAAACGGGGTTAAATTCGGTAGATCACATAACGGGTGGTTATATGCCTGGAGATCTAGTATACCTAGCGGGGCGCCCTGGTATGGGTAAAACAGCCATGCTACTAAACCAGGCGCTACACATAGCAGAAAACCACGGGCCTATAGTTATTTTTAGTTTAGAAATGGCCGCCCCGCAACTAATTTACAGACTTAACAGCCAACTGAGCGGGTTAAATACTCAGCACCTATTAAAAAATAAACTTAACCCCCACGAATTTAGTTTATACGCGGCCGCTAACGAGAAACTAGACAAATTACCTATCTTTATCGACGACAGCGCGGCTCTAACGGTGCACGATATACGGGCCCGTACGCTACAGTTAAAAGCAAAGCACGGAATAAAGGCGGTATTTATTGACTATATCCAGTTAATACACCCAGGTAAAAAGAGTAAGGAGACACGAGACCAGGAACTAAGCCAAATAAGCCGCCAACTGAAACAGTTAAGTAAGGAGGCGGCCTGTCCTGTAATCTCATTAAGTCAATTAAGCCGAGGCGTAGAGTCTAGATCGGATAAACGGCCCCTACTTAGCGACCTTAGAGAGTCTGGATCTTTAGAGCAAGACGCGGACTCTGTTATATTCCTATTTAGGCCCGACTACTACGGGCACGCCGTAGACGATCGCGGTAAAAGCGTGGCGGGTATCTGTGAGTACATTATAGCAAAGCAACGTAACGGCCGCACTGGTATAGCGGAGGTATCTTTTAAAGCGGAAACCATGCAATTTACAGACTATGCAGACCCATTTTAAGATGAGAAAATGTAAAATTTGCGGGGAACGGTTTAAGCCGTTTAACACGCTACAGCGAACCTGTCTACAGGCGTCCTGTGTACTGGAGAACTCAGCCAGGGTAAGACATAGGAAAAAAATAGAGGAACTGAGAGAGCGTACTAAAACCCTATCGTACTATAAAAAACAGTTAACCCAGGTATTTAACCGTTTTATACGGGCGCGCGACAAAGGTAAACCCTGTATATCATGCCAGAGGCCACTAGGTGAATTTTTCGACGCGGGCCACTACTTTAGTCGGGGGGCGTACCCCAACCTAGCATGGACAGAGACTAACGTACATGGACAGTGTAGACACTGTAACCAGTACCAGAGCGGTAACTTAATTAACTACTCTATAAATCTACCCTACAGGATCGGAGCGGAGGCGTATAACGAACTAATTAACCGACGTAACGAGCCGCCTAAAAAGTTTACTAAACAGGAAATAATAAATTTAATTAAAACCTATAAAATGTATGGAAAATCTAAGTAAAAAGTACGACGCGGAAACGCTAAACTATCTCTATTACCTCCGTAACTACGCTCTAAACCTGGAGCGGTTTTTACACGCCGAGACTGAGGAGAGTTTTAAAAACATTTACCCCGAATACATGGACGCCACGCCTAAACGTATACGGCTACCTTTAGAGTTAACCGACGCGCTGAGGATCCAGGACGAAATAGAGCGGGTTAATTTAAGGATACGCGAAATATCGAATTTTAATAGCCATGACTAAGGGGGCCCTAGACATACATAAAACCTGGTACGAGATCCTAGTAAATTATACTAAACCCTACGACAGGTACCAGGTGGCGCGCCGTTTAAGTATGGAGGTACTATATCTGGAGGCTAGCGACATAGCAACCCCAGAGGAGCGAAAAAAAGAAATTCAGAAAATGATTATAATTTTAAGTGAGTTAGAATGAAACCACACGTCGAAACCTGGTTAATTAACCTAAAAAACGGGAATATACAGACTAAAACCGAGAGGGTACTAGCGTATATTAAAAATAATAGCGGTTGCACTATTATAGACATAAAAGAGGATACGGGTATAAATCACCAGACCGTAACAGGTGCGCTCTCCCAGATCATGGACGCGGGGCTAGTGGAGAGGATCGGTGAGAAACATATTAACGGGAACGTATATAGTAGCCTAATGTTTATACATGATAGCGAAAAAAGGGCACGCCTGGTTAAAGATAGAGAGGACGAAAGGCTAGCAAAGTTATTAGCCACTATAGACGACCTAGCCCATAGGCTCCCAGAGATCCAGAGGCATATTAACTTGTTGAAAATTAAAAACGCCCCGCCACAGTTAGGCTTATTTAGTAGTGGTACCTTTGCTTAATTGTTTATAATTGTGTAAATTGTTATTGGTGAGCCCTGGAAACGTCTAGGGCTTATTTTTTATACGGCGTAACTGTATTTACCGTAGTTAGGTCTTACCTCGAATAACATCCTCATCATAACCATATCGCTATAGTCTGGGCTAACCCCATGTATACGCGCTATCTCCTCCTTACTAGTTACTGTTAGTTTACCGTCCTGTTCTGGGCGCCGTCTACGGATCATATCTAATTCTTTAACCAGGACGTTTTTTTCAGTAATAGGGAAAAAAATAAGTCTTTTTTCTATTAACTCGGCTAGTTTATAATAACACTCACTTTTGAGGTTAGGGTATCGCTCAGCATGGACGGCCCTAGATCCGTTAACGAACCCTCGGCAACCTTTGATAGCGTCAACGGCACCCCCGCCGACGCCGTCCTCATCTATAACTACGTTTCGGGCCTCTATTTTGTATCTACTTTTTAGCGTTAAAATAGCGTCTACGACCTCGTTAACACGCGCACGCCGCAACTCATGTACGTAAATAAGGCTTAACCCAGTCCAAACCCCTATTACCGTCCTGTCTTTACCCAGGCGGGCCACGTCCGCGGTTATATACCTCTCACCCGTTGGGGTGTTTTCTCTAAAACACGCTAAAACGTCGTCAACCTTAAATAGCACGTCTAGAGTCTCATCATACTCCCAGTCGCCCTCTAATAGCCTTTTACGGTCTACGTCTGGTAAGCGGGCTAGAGTTTCCTGGTAAGAGGGGGGTAAGTGTGGGTTATCTGTTACCTTAGATTGAATAAAAGCGTACATATCGGGAAGTACGCCTTGTTTCCAAGGGCTATAGAACTCATTATATAACCAACCTTTAGACGGGTTACAAGTCATTAACCCTTTAGGGGGTAACCCGAACTCGTTTAATTTATACCTAACGCGGCTTCTAACTATGTCGATAGCCTTTTTGCTAACCTGGCTAGCCTCGTCACAAAACCAGTCTGTAATTTCTAAACTCCCCAGGTCGTCGAAATTCGGATCTGAGGGGTAAAAAAACAGATCCACTAACAGTATCTCACTTTTATTATAAAAAGTAATTACGTTAGTTTGCCCGTTTATTACATAGTGCTCTATAGCGCGTAGCCCGCACATTTTAGCGACCTCAAAAAATGTCTGTAGGGTGGTTTTTTTTAAGGTATCCAGTTTGGATCTACCTATTAGGCCGCGGGTACCTGGATACTTTAGGCGCCGCTGAATTTGCCAAAAGCAACCGAGGAAACTTTTAGAGCCCCCCGCCGCCCCGCCGAATAAAACGACCTCAGCGGGGTTTTCTACTATGAGATAGCGTAGACACTCTAACTGTTTAGGTAATAGGTTTACAGCCAACTGTCCTCTGTGCTAGTTTGTGTACTGGGAGCGGAGCCCTGGTTAAAGTCGCTAATAGACAGGCTGTAAAATTTACCCGCCTTACCCTCTTTAGTCCACGCGCTCAGCCTTAATTTTTTACCGTTTACTATTATATTACCTGTTAGGTCGGGGTGTTTATCGGAGGTTTTTTTATTGTTTTTAAATAAAACCCCTGTATTTTCTTTATCCATATTATTAAGTTAGTTTAATTTGCTCTATCGGTACGTTGGTTAACTCAGAAATAGACACTATATATTTAGCCTTAATTTTTCCAGGGTTTTTGATCCAAAAATCTACCGTCCAACGGCTAACCCCCATAGCCTCGCTAAAGGCCCTTTTACTCTTAAAACTATCGTATATAATACGGTCTAAACTTTGTTTGTACATAGTGTAGGTTTTTATCTACATTTGTGCAAATATAGTATAGTTTTCTCTACTTTTGGATAGTTTGACGCGCGAAATAAATAAACACTATAGCCTTTGGAGGTCACACGCTAAAGGGTTGGCTAAAGGTGACCCCGTTAAAGGTGACGACCTACTCAGTGAGACGCTATTAAAGTTATTAGAGACAGCCAGGCCAACGGCTGAGAGGTTAGCCGAGGAGGGAAAACTATACTGGTACGTTAATAGGTGCCTCTACTTTATGGCTATAACGAAAAATAGCGCCTATAATAAAACGCGGGTGTTTAGTTTACACTGGGACGCTGAGTACTCTATAACGGATCTAAAAGAGGAAACCTGGTTAGGATCGCGCCTGGATACTGAATACATAGACGCCTATACGGCTCTAATGGGAGAGGCTGAGGCTATTATATTACGCCTCTACTCACAACCTGGCTTTAGTTATCGAAAAGTTAGCATAGATACAGGAATACAAATAAGAGACCTCTATAAATTAGTGGAGGGTGCAATAAATAAAATTAGAAAAAATGTCCAAATTTCAGATAGTAGCCCCCAGAGAGGTAAGAGATCAGCGGCGGCAAATTTGCCAGGGCTGTAAACACTATAAGCCCCTGTTTAGATCTTGCGGCACGTTAATAGTTGGCCGTAAACTAACTCCAGAGGAGGAGGCCGAGGCTAGAGCCTCTAACCTGGTTACGCGCAACAAACAAAAATTTGAACTTTGCGGGTGCTTCATGCCTGTAAAGTGGCGTATACCCTGGGTAAGTTGTCCGCTCCAAAAATGGGGGTTACACGGGTTAACTGAGGCCGAAATAGAGCAACTAAAAGAGTTTTTAGACAGCCTACCTAAAAATGAATTACCGTCTAAAGAGGTAACGGAACTATTTACCTGGGCGGGACGGATCCGAGGTACAAAAGTTACAACGTGCGGGGAATGTGTTAAGAGTATTATACAGGAAATGAGAAAAAACCTAGAGGAGTACTATGGAAAAAATTAGTTTTGACTTTGACGGTACACTAGACACCCAAAAGGGTAGGGAACTAGCGAAAAAATACATACTAGAGGGTATACCCGTCTATATAATCACAGCCAGGAACCTAAGAGCAAGCGCTGAGGTATACGACACGGCTAGAAAATTAGGAATACCGAGGAACCAAATTTATTTTACTGGAGGCCGTGACAAATGGCACACGGTGAAACGCCTAAAGATAACCCGCCACTACGACAACAACCCTAAACAGATAGACCTAATTAACCAGAACACCGACGCCGAGGCGTTAAAACTCTCAGCGGCGCTAAAAAACTAAAACTATGCCCATACCAACACCGAACCCAGAGGAGGAAAAAACAGCCTTTTTAACGCGCTGTATTGACACACTAAAAAACGAGTACGATCTAACCCAGAGGGTCGCTATATGCTATCGTGAATGGGAAAAAACCACTAAAAAATAAGATAAAAAATGGAAGTTTTTAAATATATTTTCCTGGTAGCCTCTGCCTGTATCGGTCTAGGACTATTATTTATAGCGCTAGACACTATTAGCAATACTCATAAAATTGACGACGACGAAGAGTATGAGTGAACACGCTATAGGTAGGTTTTATATGGAAATCTATAACGAGGAAACCGAGGGGCTAAAAACAGCCAAAGTAATAGCCTCCTACGACGGAACTAAGGGCCGCGGTTTATGTACCGTATTTTGCACGGTCGAAATATTACCCCTAGTACGCTATAACTGGGCACATGGAAACCTAGATCACTGGATCAATACGGAGGCTTTTTACTGGGAACCCATAGGTATAATAGAATACAATACCCCTAACACCCACGATATAACTATTAAATTTAGTTATCCACGGGTTAACCTGTCCGAATTTCCTAACTACCACCACGGAGCGAACTAATGAGACCGACTAATAAGGCTTATTATATAGTTTCATTACCAGATATAACAGGTACTAAAGATTATACCCCTATATATAGCGAACCTATAGACACCTATAGCCAAATGATAGAGGCTAGTAGGTTAACCAAAGTAGAGCACTACGTTATATATTGGGACGGATATAGGGAATATGTAGTAAGGGCTTAAAGAAATGTTAAAATAAATTGAAATGAGCGACGAAACTAAGTTAGACGCGGACGGGACACCTAAAAACGTGGATCCTATTTTATTACCCGACGACATAACGACTGAGGATATAGAGCGCGTACAAGCGGAGATAGACGCGCCCAACCCCCGCGACTATCATAAGGAGTGTAAGGCGATATTACACGGGTCGAAAATTAAGGATCCATATAAACGCGCTATGTTACGCGCCCTAGAGAAAAATTTAGGTATAGTAACCGAGTCGTTACGGCGTACTGGTACCACGCGAAACCAACATTTATTTTGGTTAGAGAACGACCCAGACTATGCCGAGGCCTATAGATCTATAGAGGAGATAGCGCTAGACTTTGCCGAGGGACATTTACACAAACTAATAAAGGAGGGTAGCCCCGCCGCTACTATTTTCTACCTTAAAACCAAAGGTAAAAAACGCGGTTATGTCGAGCGCCACGAATTAACGGGAGCGGATAACCAACCTATTATACAGATCATAGGAAATATATAACCTTAAATAGTTTTTAAATAAATGGCTATTACTATATCCATACCGAAAAATAACGCGGGTATAACCCTCCAAAAGTTTGTAGCCTATCAGAGCGGGCGTAACGAAGTAGAGAGAGTTATGGCCGCTACAGGACAGAGCCGCCGCGTAGTGGAGGGGTTTAAAATGAGAACCTTAAACGAGTTAATAGATACTTTTGATAACGCTATAAAGGTCGGGGTACCCATGCACCAACAAACGGTAGTAATTAACGGGGTACGCCTGGGCTTTATTCCAGATCTAAACGACCTCACACTAAGAGAACATATAGACCTGGATACATACGCCCAGGAAATTTGGACTAAGGACGGTAACAATTATACCAACCTACCTAAGTTAATGGCTATACTATTTAGAAGGGTAACGGATATTTTCGGAAACTATTACCGTATAGAGCCCTACGATAGTGAGCGGGTACGCGAATACATAGACATAGTTAACCTATTGACTATGGACAAAGTTAACGGCGCCCTGGTTTTTTTTTCGACTATTGTAAAAGAGTTAGGCAAAAGTGGAGCCGAGTATTTAACGGAGGCGCTGACACCAACGACGACGGAGGGGACGGGAATTATGGACACGGAGCGGGGTTAGTAAGATACGGTTGGTTACACGTAATAGAGAGTTTAACTGAGAGAGATATAACGAAATTTAAAGCGGTTTTAGACTGTCCCGCGGCTGAGGTATTCACACACCTAACCTACATGGCAGATTATACGGCGTTACAGAAACAACTAATAAGACAGGCGGCAAATGTTTAACCAGGTAAGTTACAACGTAGTAATAGAGAGGCTCAAGGCTTTTGCTAGCGGGCACCTACTTATAAAGCAATTTACACACGGCGACCCCGCTAATATATTCCCAACGCTAGGGGAGGAGGATTACCCGCTCATGCACGTAACACCTACCCAGATAGGTTGGGCTACAGGTGAGCGCTCTTTTAGTTTTACCATAGTATTCGCCGACATACCCAGAGATAAGGAGACAGTAGCGGAATACCAGAGGGAAATAGTTAGCGACTGTTTACGGTTGGCTGAGGATCTACTAGCGGAGATTAAAAACGGCGGGGTAATTTTTGGCCAGGA
>Ga0214923_10003816_pt1 | contig 18641 bp, 12 predicted proteins | sample LL1510_MetaG_FD_177993 | JGI IMG/M metagenome (GOLD analysis project Ga0214923, IMG submission 177993) | Freshwater microbial communities from Lake Lanier, Atlanta, Georgia, United States - LL-1510 | ecosystem: Environmental > Aquatic > Freshwater > Lake | place: USA: Georgia | collected... | reverse complement strand
CTTAAACCGATCATACTGAGATTTTACCTCATAAAGACCCGGCCAAAGCAGACTTGGAATATCACCGGTTGTTATAATAGACATAATTAATTACCTTTATTTTTAGTGTTAGTTTTCTTTACTGATCCTGTTTTATAACAGGCATTTTTTCCTTCTACTTCTATGCTCCGGCTGTTGGTCCTGCTACGCCGCTTGATCCATACATGTGCTTGTTAAACTTAACTAGTAGGTTAGTAAACGGCATATTTACCCCAGGGACTAATCCTGTAGGATTGCTATTTCCGGTAATGACTGGATCAATGCCAATAATTTTTACGTCTAAAGTAGCTGTAGTAGCTGAGTAAGTTGAGCCATCGAGATAGTAAACAGAGCCATATATATTACTACCGGTACGTGGATTTTGACCACCTGCGATAGCAGTAGCATCCGTGAAGGTTATTCCTGCCACTGATAAACTGGCATTAAGACCAAGCCCGGTTGCTAAAAAAGTAATTCCTGTAGCAGCTGCTAGAGAACTTGATACCTGCACTCTAAATACTGCCATTGGATCATCATTAACATATGCAATAATAGGTGTGCCGGCTTTTACCGCTCTACCACCGGGCCAGTAATCAGACTCTACAAGTATACCGGTATTTGCGTCAGTATAAGCACAGCTTATGAACACCCCAAGGAAAGCGTCAGCATCTGCCGTTGCAACAGCTTGCACCTGTGTTCCGTTTGTTGGAGCTGATAACTTTTGTGGTGCTATCGTTCCTGCCATGACAGCAAGGCCTGGAGCACTTACAAATTTAATGGGATCACCCTGAAAAATACTGTTTGGCTGTGTAGTTAAGCCATCAGCGGATGCATAAATAAAGTATTGACCTAGTTTTTGTGTTCCTCCGTTTCCTATTTGAGACTGAACCACTTCCAAACCATAAGGTCTATTAATGCCGTTAGACATAATTTCCTCATATATTGTTAATTATTAAAAAACGTAAATATTTTAAATTTAAAAAAAGATAAGCTAATTCAAGCTTTTAAAGACCTTTTAACGTCTAGTTATGACGATAAACTTTTATTCTAGATAAGTTTCAAAACTAGCCTTTTTGTGTCTTGCGATGACAGAGGTAGCTTTTTTAGAAAAGATTTAGCTACAAACTACGACCTTTTTTAGTCTAGTCATGACTTTTTTTCTATCTAATTATATTATAGCAAAAAGACTGCCACTTTTGCAAATCGCACTACTATTTAGAGTTAGTTTACGACATCCTCTAAACCTTCAGCTAATATTGTTTCTAATTTTTCTTCTTTTAATTTTTTAAGTATTTGCTTCCATTTTGCTAAATCAATACTAAACACTCCATTTTGATCGGTTCGCAATTGTTTTTTTATAATTGGATGTCCAAGTGCTAGTCTAACTAACCTAATTAATAAAAACTTATCCTTATTTAACAATAAATGCTCTAATTTGGTTTTCACTTCTTCTTCGGAAGCTGTCCCTAAAATAAAATCTTCAATAAAACCCTTGGTAAACCTTAAAATAATCTTGTAATCTTTCTCAATATCTAAAGAAACTTTAACTTCTGCATAACCCTCTGAGTGTAAAAATATTTCTTCTATTTGATATTCATACATAACATATTCTCTCGATTAAATTCTTTAAAAATTAACTACCAAATACCACGACGGATACGCCATCAAGTACAGGTAGTAAGTTACCAAGCGTATCGGTTGCAAAAATGATGACCTCCGTCGCCGACCTAGACCTAAAGAACACCTGAAACGGCGCTATGACTTCCGTTCCTCGGCTAAGTGCCGTTAATACAGCATAATTACCGTCAGGAAAAGGAGTAGCAAACGTTATAACATATGACCCTTGCGTTCCGCTAACCGAGGCTATATTAAAGCTGCTCTCTATCTGGATATTGTTACTTGGAGCATTATTATCATAAAAGAAACAATAAGCTTTAGCAGTAGCAGGATTTATAATCTTCCCCGGTACGCTCATATTACCGACATTATCAATTTGAGTACTATTTAAATTAATTACCCCATCATCTACAGTAGCCAGGTTAATATCCTGATCTCCAATGGCAGTAGTAATGGTATTTACCGAGATCAAGAGATTACCGACATTAATACTGGATAATCCAACTAGAGAATCGGCTAAATTAATAATTACGTCGTTTGTTTCCCCATCACCGCTTTGCACATTTATATTAGAGCCGCCTCCTATCTTTCGAGTTACAAAACTTAATGGAGTATTACCGGTTATTACTAAAAACCCATTCTGTACCTGAGTAGCTAGATTGTTTAAATTATTTAACGAATCGGCAATTTTAAAAATGATGTTACCGGTCGGAGGAGTAACAGTTGAATTTGTAATCTGTAAGCTGTTATTCCGGCTTTCCGTAGAAAAGCTTACTATACCGCTACTACCGCCCCCAAAAGGTATTACCTGCCATACTCCCGCACTGGTTAAATTCTCAGTTAGATATATCTGTATTACTTCCCCTGGAATAATTACGTTAGTTAACGGCGTTCCGTCATTATATAAGAGAGTAAAGTCTTTTTGCCCGACATTATTAAACAACAAGGTAGTACCGGTTTCTACAGTATTGGCAGGCGGCAAAGTAATTGTATATGCATCATTTTCAGAAATCACATTATTAATATCGCTGGCGATTTCTCCTTCAGTGCGGGGATAAGGCCATGATAGTTTAATGTCGCTATTTAGTATGATTTTAGAATAAGACATAATATCCTACATTGCCCTGTCTGAAAACGGCATGACCGGATTATAGATGTCCGTTTGTACTTTCTGCAAAGTATCACGCATTACTCTTATAGCTTTGTTTTCGTAATATTCCTGCTCTTTAATCCCGTAGCGTTCATCACGTGCTAAAACAATAGTATCACCGGTAGTAATACAATCATTTTCCGATCTTAAGTCCCCTCTATAAGTACGTTTGTTTTTAAGCCTATCAGGAGATACGATATACCACTTCTTTGCTAAGAGTCTGTTAATACGTTCAGGGCTATTAAAGGCAAAGTAATATTCTTCCCCCGGTTGCATTATTTCCTCGATTAAAGCCTTGAAAGGACAGGTTGAATCGGTGAACATCAAATCAAAATCATTGTTTTCAAGATCATGTTCCCTGATATCTCTATCTACGGACTTAAACTCATTATTTTTGTCTTGTTTATATTTAATTGCCATTTTTTGACCTCATTTCTTTAGGATATAATTTTAAAATTTCTCGGTATCTATCATCAGACATACCAAAAGAAAGTGCTGCTTTTTTTTCCTGAAGGCTTAATTCTCTTGGTTTTGGATCAGGGATTGACTCTCGTGGAGCGCGGCTGCGAACTGCTCCAAAATGTTTAGCGGGCATATTTGCAGGGGAAGTATCCTGCGCCTTTAAGTTATCGATATACTCATCTATCATGCCGTAATAGCTACTTCCGCCTATTAGATGCCGTTTGTTTGTTGTTTCATACTTACGGTCTAACTTCCTGATAAATGATAATACCTGGCTTGCCAGCTTCTCATCATACTCGGGGGCGTCCCTATCTACTTCTGGGTTACTTTCAAGCCAGCTATATAATCTATCCTCATATTCTCTAGCCCGAACCTGATTAAGATGTTCTTCGGAATATTCTTCTTTAGGAAAACTTGCTATTCTAGATGCCTCATTCAAAGCATGGGTCGCCTTTGAAATATCCGCTGTAGCGCGAGCGACAGAGGCAGCATCCCCGCTCTCTAGTGCTAATTGCAACCTTGCCTGGGCCATTTCAAGTTCACCGGCGACATTGTTCTTATAGTGGGTAGAACCGGTATTTATCGCAGACGCAAGCATTTGCTCCATTTGCAGTTTTTCCTGCTGTAACTGTTCTAACTGCTCGGTCAGCTTTACTTTTTCTTCACGTTCTTTTTTTAATTTAGACCAGTATTTTTCCTTATCTTTTTCCGGAGCAGATGTTTTAGTAGATTTTTCCTCGGTTTTTGGGGTATCCTCCGGAATATCGGTTTTATCGGCGTTGCTATCTAAAGCCGGTGTATTTCCCCCCAAGTCTTTGGTTTCTACTTCTCCCTCACCGGCTTCATCCTTTAAATCCTTATTTTCAGTCTCTTCTTTTAAAGGCGGAATAGCAGCGTTTAAGTCGCTTGTATTTTCAATATCTATTTTAAACATATTCTTACCTTGATACTTTTGATGGATTATCGACTAGTAGCTTGATTTTAAAATCCTCTACCATAATGATCGGCTCGCCCTCATATTTTGACTGCAATGATGAGCCTCTAGGGAATATGACCCAGTCTCCCTCTTTTACATAAGGGCCGCTTGGAAACTGATCGCCCTTATAACTATCAGGGCCAAGTTTTAATACCATGCCGACCATCGAGTTATATTCCAGGTCATCTTGGATGGCGCTCGGCGGTTTTATAATTCCACCTCTCGTAACTTCCTCTAGCACCGGTTTATAAATAAGAATTAATACATTGATTCCGGTAACCGACACTTCTTTAAATCTCTCTATCATTGCTTCCTTATTAAAAGCTTCCAGATCAATTCCTTCCGTCTTAAAATCCTGTAATTTATAATTAATCATCTCTATCTACCTCAATTAAATATTCATTAAATAACTCAAGGGCAGTTTCTAAGCCCTTAATAACACCGATGCAGTACTTGTATTCATGGAGTGAATTAATAGCCGTCGGGTCAATTAATGCTGCCGTCTGGGTATTAATCTCATCGCTAATTAGCTTTGCCGGATTACCTTTAATACTAAACATCCTACTTCTTCTCCTTAAGAGCTTTACCGCTCTTATTGGAGACTCCTTTTCTTATTTTGGCGCTACCACCTGCTGCATATTTTTTGGATTCCCTGCATTCATTCATTTTCTTAAGTGCTAATTCTCTTTTTTGCCTATTCATAAATAATCTCTTCCTTTGGTGTTGATAATGAGCCGTTTTGCATCCTTAGAGCTTCAACCTGACTTTTTAGTTCTGCTTCTTTTTCCTTAAATTCGAGTTTTAACAGCTCGATTTCCGTCTTGTTTCTTGCTTCCTGTTCCCGAACGAGAAGGTTTAGCATTTTATCTTTTTCAGAAAGCTCAAGTTTCATCAGCTCTATCTGATACCGGATATTTGTTATCTCTTCCTGTTCCTTAACCTTTAACTCGGCTAGGTACTTATCCTGCTCCATTTTAGCTTTTTCAAACTCGATGTTCATTTGCGTCTTATAGCCGTCGGCTTCAATATTTAGATGGGCTAGACGTTCCTTTGACTCTACTTCAAGTCGTCGTTGCTCAATATCGGCAATCTGTACCTGTAATGCCGGGTCTATAGGTTGCTGTTGCTCTTCCGTTTGCTCCGTCGGTACTTCAGGTAGCAGTATCTTATCAATGTCCTTAATTCCGAGTCCCTGATATACCTTTAAATATACCTCTCGCATATTATGTAATTCGGGATTACCGCTTGCTATTTTAAGCAGGCTTTCTGCCTTGATAATTCTTTGCGTCGAAGATTCAACAGACGGGTCGGATACCGGTATAATACTAACCCTGTTTTCTTCTAATCGAAGGGTGCTTGGATTAAACATCCGATAAAAAAGCTGTAACTCCTCACTAAAGCTACTATGAACCGTTCTCATTATCGCCGATTGTACCCTGTGCGATACCTCCAGTAATGCAATCGTAGTACCGACGGGCGTATTCTGATTACTCTCAGCTAGCCCCGCTTCCGTCGTAGATGCAAGCTCCTGTGTTTGAGCGGTAACTCTATTCATATATTCAAGAATACTCGGGGAAGGGCCGTTTGCAGGTATCGGCATAATAGCATCCCTTAGAGGCAAGTTACTTGTCGTAACCGTTACTACCTGACCCGGTTTAATCGAGATATCGTTATTTGTCGTTTTAAGACCTTTTGCCTTTATAAATGCAGGACAGTTCTGGAAAATAGCCGCATCAATTGCCATCCGTTGCAAAGTAGTTAGGCTCTCTGAATTTGTTCCGAGTACTTGCGCAAGGCCAAGGCCGTAAATATCAAGACCAGGGAATAAATTATAATGTACAAAGCAATTAATCCTTGTTTTGCTTTCGTCCTCTTCCTGCCAATTCGGCACTACCGAGACAATCTTGTTAGTAGTACCGCAGCGAGTAATTACATAAGGGAGCGGTATAGATACTTCCTCCGTATCGTTATTAGTATTGAAAAACTCGTTTAAATCAAGATATTCATGCGTCTCGTAAAAAGGAAAGCGTGAGGCGGTAGGCTCGGCTTGAACCGTTCCCGTTTTATCTTCTCCTTCGCTGCTATCGCCAACATCGGCATTTTTCTCTAGGTACTCAAGGTCAACTCTGCAAAATACCCCACTCTGCATGTTAAAGAGGATTTCTCTCTTGGTTAAATGCCGAATATGAGTAAGCCGGTTTGACTCACTTATACTTGAGCAGTTATTATCCACTAGAAAATCCTCAGGGATAATAAATCTACTAACGGGCTTGGCACTAATCGGGTCATAGTAGATTTTACGAAACACGCACCCATAAACTATCAGATAAAGCAGAAACCGATCATAATCAGGATAAAAGCCTTTATCTTGCACTGTTAAATATTCATTTAACGCATCCCTGACTATTCCTCCCTTTACTTCATAATTTTCTTCATTCTCGTTAATAGGGCGTAAATCAGGCGTTAGCGGGTCTATTTTAAATCCTACAGGGCCTGTTGAGGGGAGTAACTCAGAGCGAAGCGTTGCCCAGAGCCGAAGTACGCTTGTTGAAAACGTGGTATCAATTGTTTCTACGCGGGCATTTTCACTCGTTGCCGATTCGTTCTTTGGAATGGAATCACCCACCTGATCAATACTAAAACCAAGGTACGGTTTGGCTTTATTGATCGTATCAAGCCAGGGTCTGCGGTTGGCTTTATCTTTGTCCGTAACGATTTTTAAGTAGGCAGCTAGTTTTTCTTTGACACTATCCGGTATACCACCCGCTATATTCGTATTAAAACTACCTAATCCTCCAGGGGTTATTTCCTGGTCTAGCTGAGAGAGGATATTATCTTCCATAGCCTCTACCCCATCACCGCCTAAATAATGCTCGCTATCATCAATAGCCAAAGTAGTGGGTTCTATGGTAATTCCCGCTTCTTCTACTTCCGTATCAAAGTTATCATCTTCAGGAACAGAGCTTAAACCTTCAAGTAGCTCATATTCTTTTTTGTTTTTCTTATGCCTGGTCATGACAGATATTTACCTAAATTAATATATTGCTCTCATCTAGCTCGTCTCTCTCATCGGTAACGTGCATTAATTCGTCATTATCCCGCAAATAGAGTATTACCTGCGTTAACGTATCAACAAGGTCTCTTGATTCACCGGTCGGGAAGGTTATAACCGTCTCTAAAAACTCCTCGGCCATAGGGGTTAGTCTTTCAGGGTTTTTATCTTCGGTAGGCAAATATACGAGACCGCACTCAATAAGCGGCGCAGCTCTTTGTACTCTTGCTTTCTTATCGCCTTTTGGGGTGTAGCCTATAGCAGGAATGCCGGCTAACCTTAAATCCCGAATTAAAGGATCGCCTGTAGCTTTTGCCTCTATTAAACAGCGATCAACGCTATTTTGAGCAGGTATCGGGTTTTTATGCTCGCCCGTATCCTTATAATCTTTGGCTAAGCGCTGCGCTCTAGCTCGGAGATCCGGATAACCTACTCGGTCTCGCCAAACGGAAAGTAGCATTATTTTAAATAGCTTATCCTCGGATTTCTCACCCCATACTCCCCAGGTGCTGCAGGCAGAATAGCTGGAAGTCGGCTCATCGGAAATTGCCGTATCCCAGCTCTGGATAATATAATCAAATTTAGGTTTAACGGGACTACCCCAGAGCTTAAACCATTTCTTCTTGAGGATTCCTCCGCCCACGGGAGAAGGTCTTTGCTGGCATTGCCCGGCATATCCGTAAGCACCGAGCGATCTTTTTAAATCATCAACCTGTTTTTTGTTAAAGCGCAAAGAGCTTAGTACCTCCCCTTCTTTGGTTCTTGGGTCTTCCCAAATAACTCGATCTATACCAAGCGGCACTGTAATACACCTGCGGCTTTCTTCAAACTCTAAGGGGAGGACTAACTCTACCCAGTCCTCTCCGCTATCGTTCTTTCTGATATAACCGGTTAGATCGTTCTCATGGGTCCTTTGCTGAACGACTATTCGGCAGTCATTAGCAGGGTTATTTGAACGGGTAGACATTCTCTGTGTCCACCAGTTAATTACAGTTTCTCTTTTGACGACAGATAAATCCCCTGGGTCGTTTGGATCATCAATAATAATGATTGAACCGCCTTTACCGACGGTTTTAGATACGACGCTTGTTGATTGCCTATATCCCGTTTCGGTATTCTGAAAGAAGCTTTTTACGTTCTGATCTCTTAAAAGAGGAAAATTATAGCCCCAATTATCCAGGTACCAGTTACTCTCAATAAGTGATCTGTTTTTCTGGGCATGCTCAAGACTTAAAGCATTCGTACAGGATACGCATAAGAAACGCTCGGCAGGATTATGTATCCACACCCACGCAGGAAAAGCTACCGATATTAAATTGGTTTTACCGGTGCGAGGGGGAACGTTAATAATCAGCTTCTTTATTTGCCTTTCGTATACCGCTTCTAAATGCTCAGCTATTGCCCTTATATGCCAGCTATCCGTATAAGGCATACTGCCCTCAATATAAGGCCATGCCGTTTTAAAGAACTCGTATAAAGAACCTTCCGCTTCAGCTAGCTCCTCTTGTATTTTAAATAGCTCATCCAAATAACTAAGCTCTAAGCCGGGCATTAAAGCGGGAGATATTAGCGGTAATTTTATATGGTCAGACCAGCGCTTCATTTAAAATTAATCTGTGTTAACTATTCCTTTACTTAAAATAATTATAACACAGCGCTTTTAGATTTTGATTTTCTCGTATTTATTTTAGATTCAACAATTGCTGCACTTAAGTTATAAATAACTAAGTTAAATAGCTTTTATTCTTTTTAGTGGCTTTATTCTTAAGGAAGGTATAAAGATGTTGAGCGTAAACTCAAAATAAATACTGATATTAATTATGCTCCTTTAAAAATAAAGCAGGTTAACGAAAAAGGTACTTTTTGTGATCTTAAAAACATATAAGAAGCAAAAAAATGCTTACTAATACAGGCATAGAATATAATGCACTCAAAGCTAATGACATTTCGGCAAAGAAAAATTAGTGTTAGCTCCTAGATTAAAAATGTGTAGGTTTATGATAACAAATAGAATAAACAAAATTTCGGCAATTATAGCAATGGCATTATTAGTAAGTGTAATCGTTATAGTATACCTTTTAAAAGACGGTACACCTAGTGGTAGTTATGTTCCTTTAGATACTGAACATAGTCAGAATTTTTTCCTTACTAACATAAATCAAGACACTAATGACCCCGCAGCTAATGATATACCATTATCGAATGTCAGTATGGCAAAAGTCAAGGACGGTTATTATGCAATTGCATCATATGGATATATTGTTCTTCTGAATCGTCAAAACAAGGAATACTGTATGGTTGATATGGGCAGTGAAAGTCAGAACCCTACCGGGCTTTATAGCGACGGAGATGGAACGTTATTTGTTGCAAATTATACTCGGAATAACATATTATATGGCAATATAGATATTGACTCTTGTAAATATAATATTGAAAGAGTTTACCAAACTAAATCACTTATATCTCCTGAAAATGTTTATTCAAATGGAAAAGTTCTAGTAGCAGCAAACTACGATGGTAGTAATGTAATGGCAATAGATCTGGATAGTGGAGCTGAATTATGGGCAACTAAGGTTATTAATGCTCATGGAGTTACTATTATTGGTGACAGGGTTTATGCAAGCGGTCTTTGGGAGCGAAAGATTTTCGAAATGGATATAAATAATGGCAAAATCCTACGTTCATATGGATCAGAAGGTTCAGATACATCCAAAGGCCAATTTCTTTGGCCAACGTCCATTTATCCGATAGATAATGATAACCTTGTGATATCTGATGCTCATAGTGGGCATATTTCTTTTTTTAATATCAAAAATTTTAATATTTCAAAATATACCGGAGGCAATGGGCCTACTTTTAAATTTTTTAATTACCCGTATGCTGCTACTTTAATTGATAATGAGTTATTTGTCCTATCCGCATTTAAAGGAAACATTCTAGTTATTGACCATGACAAAATGCAAGTAAAAGAGACTTGGCATTTTGGGAAACCAAAATGGGATTATGACTTAACCATTGAGGAAAGTAAATATCCTATGATAAAGAAGTGGAAAGGCTATGTTGATATTGATACTACGGAGCACCCATTAAAAATCGGTAAGCATCAATACTATCTTGCTTATGCCAGATTGCGGCCAATTATAAAAAAGGCATGTCCTACACTAACTTTAACAGAAGTTAGTACAACATTTATTGATAGTTATCTTTATATCCCGCAAAATCTTAATTTACAGGATGAATGGAATCTAGTACTTTCCTCTTCCACTAATAGTGCATTTGCAATTTCTCGGCACTTGGCAAGTCAGACACCTATTATTTTACCTTATAATTTAAAATTCAAAGACGTCTGGATAAATAAAAATGAACTGGTTAGCCCATACGGTATATTAGACAAGGATCTTATAGCTAAACAGCTTAACTTATCAAAAAGGAAGATACTAGATTTATATAATAGCATTGGCTATATACCTCTTCAGGAATTAGTATGGATTTTATCACAAACAGGCCGTTGTCCTTTAGACGAAATTGAAAAGGTAACCGATCAGAGCAAACAGAAGTTAAGGCTAAGCTTCTCTACAGTAGCAGGGCAGGAGTTTTTTGATAATTATAAAAAATGTAATAAATCAAATTGTGATAAACAATATGTACAGGATCTTGCTTTATCATATTATAAAACTGCTTATGGTTATAAAACCGTTTCATTATCAGAGTGGTTGCTTGTTGCTATGATTGCAAATATACCTGTTCCTGAAGATGAGAGGTTAATCGGCAAATTTTGGAGTTTTGTTGAAAAATTTCTATAAAAACTTCGATAGGGTTATCATATCTTAAGAGTCTGGATAAGGTTAGCATAAATTGCAGAAAACCATGTCTCAAGCTTTCAGGACTACCTGCATTCGCAGAAACCAAAAATACAGAATCTAAACAGACTTTATCCTTTTATGAGTTTGCTGAGATAATACCAGTTGAGATAAAAAAGATGTGGATTTTGTTATTGACGCTGTAAAAAAAAGAAAAGAATATAGAAGATATAACTAAAATAACAAAGCAAAGGTAAAATATGAAAAGTTTGCTTAAAGAACATCGTATTAAACGGGAGAAAGCAATAGCAGAGCATACACAAAATGAGCTTTTAAGGCTAAAGCAGGAAAAACAGGCATGGTACAACCAATTTGTAGCAAATGTGTATGCCTGGCATGAAAATTATCCATATGAAAATACAGTCAATAATTTATGGAGCACCAACTTTTCAATTAGTCCGCAAGAAGCGATAAATAATTCCAGTAATGCAATTGCAGCAATAAAAAGATCATGGGGAGGAGTAGTAATGACTGCATACTATTTTAGCCCGATACAATTTGAATATACTCAGCAAGCTAAAAACCTAGAAGCTGAAAAGGCGGGAATTCAGCAGATTTTAAGAAATGAATTAATTGATATTTTACCTAAATTATATCCTAATTATTATCCTGTAAATTTTGAAAATTGGCCCAATGATTGGGGGAAAACTGTTATAAATAATAGAGACTTTGAAGCTATTGAGAGTAATTTACCTACTTATAGGCGACAGCTAGCTGAAAAATTAGAAGCAGCAAGACTTGAAGCAGCAAGAATAAAGGCAGAGCAACTGAAGGCACAGAAATTAGAAGAAGAAAGGTTACAAGCCGAGAAATTAAAAGCCCAGAAGCTAGAGGCAGAAAGGTTGGAAGCTCAAAGACTAGAGCTCCAGAGATTAGAAACTGAGAGAATAAAAGCTGAGCAGTTAAAAGCTCAGAAGTTAGAAGAAGAAAGATTAGAAACTGAGAAAATAAAAGCTGAGCAGTTAAAAGCCCAGAAGTTAGAGGCAGAAAGGTTGCAAGCTGAAAAGCTGGAACTTGAAAGATTGGAACTTGAGAGAGTAGAGGTAGAGCAGCTAGAAACCGAGAGATTAGAAGCCGAGAAATTGGAAGCAGAATTAGGAATAGGAGTAAGTAATAATCATAACTTTGTAGAAGTACAATTACAGGGTTCGTTTCACGATGAATATTTCCAATGGAGTGCGGAGTATCAATATGATCCATCAATGTTTTTAAAATAATAACAAAATGGATGACGAAGAAAGCGAGGTTGCTCAGGGAGTACTGTCTCTTGATTCAGGTCTCCGTGATTATTTCGTAGATCATATTGGTATATTATCAGGTTTAGCCGCCAGTAGCGGTGTTGATATATCCCATATATCTAGCGAAGAAATTCAAAATCAATTTCTAGCAATCGTCGGTGGATTACTTGAAAACATGATTACCAATCCCGCATCTACTACTAATTCAGACATTTTATTAAAATGTTTAGATTTATTAGGCAAATCCTGTGAGGTGAGCAATTTATTAACTACCCATTTTAGTAAGCAATTAACATTATTATTAATACAGGATAAATATCCTGAATCCAGAAATTCTATTTGTAAACTATTAACTACTACCGAGTGTGAGTTTAATGAGGAACAAGCTACAGAATTAAACAAACTTGTAATTTCTTCCAATTCGACTCCACTGCTTAAATTACTTATAAGTAAAGAAATAATTAGTACGCAGTCCTTAGCTTATATAATTAATGCTACAAAAACGGTTCAAAGCAACGATCCAAACTACGCCTTATATAAAAAACAAGTGCTAATGATTGTAGAAAGCCTACAAGATGATAGCCAGTCATGTAAATTATTATCCCCGCAATTACTGGATTTCTTTAAATTATCTCAGGACAAAAGTTTAACATTACCGATAGCGAAGTTAATAAATGATCAAGGATGTTTTGAGACTTATTTAAATGAGATTAAAATTACCTTAAAATCTTTGGCAGATTCACTGGAAATTAATTGCTTAAGGGAAGAGGTTAGAAAGCAACCGGGTAATCTTACTCTTAAGCAACGGCTTTTAACGTGGGAATTCATTGATAGTTTACATCAATTATATCCTAATTCTTATCCTGCAAAATTTGAGAAGTGGACTGATAAACTTCCAATGAAAAAACATGTTGATAATAATGATTTTCAAGTAATGGAAAAGAATACCAAGATTTACAAAGGATGGTTAGCTGACAAGAATGAATTCATTGATATTTTACCAAAAATAATGCCTGAATCTTATCCTGTGGGATTTGAAAACTGGACTAATCAATGGGGTAAAGGCATTGTAGATAATGCTGATTTTAAAACTATAGCAAGTATGTTACCTACTTATAGGCAGCAGTTAGAAAAATTAGTAGACTCAGGTAGTAAATTTGAGGATAAATCGCAATCAGACGAATTGATATTAGGTTATGGATTACAATATAAAAATCTGCAAGGTTATCTTGAGACAATAACTACAACCTATAATTCAATAAAAAAGCTTTTAGAGAATAAAGTATCTATCAGCAGGGAACTAGTTGATCTTTATGATCAGTTTTTAATAGACATATTACGTAATGAGACCTTAGCAAGCGATAGCGGGGTAAAAAAAGAATACAGAACTTTACTGGAAAGCGGATATAAGTATAGCTTAGAAATACTTTCGAGCAAATATGATTTATCAGAAAAATTAATTGAATCTTTGATTAATAAGGCAAGTAATGACCTAAGTATAAGTGGCAGCCTTATCATTAATTACTTAATATCTTCAATATTAGCTGAACTGGCAAAACAAGATAAAATACCTGAAGCACTAATAGTATCATCAATAGAAATACTAAAAAAGAATGTAAACTTTGCATTCATACATACAGTAAATAGAGTTGCAACTGCATTTAAATATTTAGCCTGCTCCGGTATAGAAGATGATAGTTTTACTGCTAAACTATGTGTGGAGGCCTTAAGTAAGGTTGCCGACGAAGTAAAAGGACTAATATTAAGCGGCCTTGAAGCTATCGTAACAAACTCTTCCAAACTTCCTAGTGATGTGATAAGTGCCTTAATAAAATTGATTATTGATCCTGATCAATTGATAGAGCAGCGAATAAAGGGAATTAAATTATTAAAAAGAGCACCTAAATCCTTAATGGAGGAAGATATATCTAGTCTCTCTACTTTACTGGCAGGCGAGCAAAAATTCATATTATCCGATATCGACTATACCAGGAAAATGTTTTCAACTAGCCGGTATGATTATGATAATGAATACCGGGACTGGGAATCACTACAGGAAGAGATTTTCAAAGGAATAAGAAAAGAAGGATTAGACCTTGATCTAAATAGCAATGCTTTTAACCGGAAAGATGATCAAAATTATTATTATCAGGCAACAGATATAAGATTAATCCAAAATGAGATTATGAAGCCTTTTCTCGGGATTTTTACTATACATGAACCGATAGGCGACAGCAGATACGTAAATCAGGTTTTATCTACCTTAGTATTATCGCTGGATGAGCATAAGCCTACTTTGTGCGTTTATAACCTAGGTAATTGGCATTGGGTATCTTTTGCCGCCTTAAAAATAAATAATGAAGTATACGTGCTGTATAAGGATTCAAAAGGCACTGTTAATAAAAAGTTTGAGAAGCTGATAACAGAAATAGACGGAGCTGCTAGATTTATTACTAACACGGCTTGCGAGCAAACATCCGGAGTAGAATGCGGGATATTTGCCTTAAAGAATATGTTAATTTTGGCAGAGCAGCTTCAAAACAACAAGGAAGAATTTATTAAGGGATTTGAGGAGTTTAAAGATTTTTGTAGTCTGGAACTAGCACAAAAGCTTAGAGCAGAAGATTTTGCCGTAGAATATGTAGTTAGCAAATACTATGAAGTTAACGCTGCTGAATTACATTTAAGTCGTTTACTGCAGTTAAGAGCCAAGCATACTACTGAAGCTAAAGTAATAGAACAAAAGCTTAAAGAAGAAGAATTAAAGGAATTTACCATTATAGCATTAGATGCAGGTGAAGAATTAACCGACACAGTTAGTACTATAACTGTTGAAATCGCAACCATGGAAGATACAGATCCTACAGATAACAATTATCTCTACGGCTATCGATTTGCCATTAGTGACAATCTAAAAGCAGACCGTGAGAAAATATTTACAATCATAAGTGAAATACTAGAAGCATACCCGGTGGTTGTAAATGATAAGAGTGTCATATTTTCTGCAGATCATGTAAGTATGGTAGTTAAAGTACCAAAAGCAGCTATTAATGACCAAAATATAACTTCCATAGGAATAGATAGATTGTCAGAAAATCTGTCTATAGAGCATAATTCTAAAGAAGAAACAGAAGTTTTACAGATTATTCAGCAAGAGGTCGGTATTCTTCTAGAAAGTCATATACCAAGCCATAAGACCATAAAACACTATACTTTGATTCATCAAAGATTAACTCCTCCAGATACGCAAGAATTAGAACAGCTTGATTATAAGCTAGCCGGGGCTACTGCCGAGTTATTTGTTAAATATGCAGAAATTAACGGCACTCTCCCGCTGGGAATTATCGATAAGCTTGAGCAGTCATTTAAAGAGAGTCAAAACCCTCTATCGACCTCTAGTTTTAAGGCTTTATCAATTATAGCCAAGAAAAGTCCTACCCTGTTAAACGAGGAATTAGTTGAGTATATCAAAACATATGACCAAGAAACAGGCAAGCAGGTTGCATTTAATACAAGTTTAGAACTTTTAACTGCAATACTTAGTGAAGGTAAAGAAGAAGTTTCTGATTTAGAGCTAAAGTTAATTAAAGAGGAATTAGATAAAATAAAAGAACTGCTTAAGCTATCCCGCCTGCAGAATATGGATAAGTTATATGATTTAGCTCAGAAGATACTGATTGTTGCACCTGATTTATTTAACGAATGTTTAGGCTTAGTTAAACTTACTCCTTTTGCCTGGAAGAATACGACAATTATTGACTGGTTACTAGACTCGGGGAAACTAACCAATCAGGATATATGCCTGTTTATAACTTATGGCTATACCGGAGTAAAACTGTTTACGGCTCTTGAACAATATTTTAACGACAGTTTCATTTCCTTGGTAAAAGATGCCGATTCTTTAAAGGAAGTATTAGTTGCTCTTGACTCTTTAGTAGGAACGGGAATAACGCTAAAGGAAGAAACTATTAACAAACTGATAGAATTAGCTAAGGTTAATCCGGCTCAAGCTATTAATATCGGTAAAATTCTATTTACTGCTTGCGCCTGTCTAACTGATGACCGGTTTATCTTGATTGAAGAACTATTTACGGGAGCGGGCCCACAGCTTACTTTTTTACTTGCTAAATTATTTGCTAAAGCTCATAAGCAATTAACTACAGCTAGTTCAGTAGCAGCGGTATTCCAAGAGTTAAATGCAAGAATGCCTCTTAGTATTCTTCCTACTGAAGAAATAAGAACAGAAGCAAAAGCTTTACTTGCACTAAAATTGCGAAACTCGAGCCTAGATAAATTAACTATCATCCAATCTCTTCATGGAAAGCTGTTACAAACAGAGACCATAAAAACAGTTGCAGCTTTGGTAAAACACAAAACTTTGAGCAAAGACTGTATCAAGATACTTGCAAGTTTAGACCATATTCCTCCTTTAGAAGAAGAAGTCAGCGAAATCATTTGCAAATCCAGAAATGAATTACCTGATGAATATCTAAAGCTTAAAAGTTTTTTAAGTATTGATGCCGATAGTTTTTTACTAACTCAGGAACAGCTTAAGATCAAGGAGCTAATTGAACAAAGGTTCGCCGAGATATATGTAACAGACTACGGCATAGAAAAAATAATGCAGACTCTTGGCATGTTACATTATAGCCAAGAATTTAAGGATCAAATAATCCTTGATACAATATTAAATAAAGCCGGCTCTTTAGAAGAGTGGTATGTTTTTCTTGAGTTTTTAATTAAAAATAACATTTTAGAAGAACAACTACCCGAATATCTTGAGCAACCAAGCTTAACAAAAATAACAGATGTTATCGAGAGTAAGATATTATCTGAATCTCTACATGAGTTAAAAGCGTTAGAACATCTGAATCTAGAAGAGATCGTTAATCAGATAACCTATTTATGTTATCAGTTAAAATCTTTTGGTTGGTCTTCCCAAGGTTTAGCACATATATTACAGAAAATAACCGGTGATAACATACATTACTTTGCAAGTAGCCTAAAAACTATCTTTGAATACCGGATAACAGAGGAGCAACGAAATAAACAAGGAGAATGCATATCTGACATTATCGATAGATACTCAGGTGATGTTCTAGAACCTTCCGTCTATCAAATTGCTAATAACCAATTTGAACACAAGACTGAGAACAAAGGAGGTGTTTTACTTGAAAAAATTATTGAATTAAACCCGGAATTAGCAGAAAAGCAAGCAGAGTATTTAAGCACCCTTGAAAGTATCAGTAATATATACGTTGATAGTACGAAAGGAGAGGCTATTTGCAACTGGAGCGCCGAGCAAGTAAAAAAATGGGCAATAAAGTTTAAAGACAACCACAAAAACGGGGGCAATAAAAAACTGCTAGATAAAGAGGAATTAGTAGAAGTAATGGCAGTATTGCAAAGGGCCAATAATCTACATAGTGCCAAAGGCGGTAAAGACGGGCATTTATTACGGGATACGCAAATAATTTCTTTACTTCTATTACTTGATGCAGAAGAAAGTAGTAAAGGTAAATTATTACAGGTTGCAACCGGTGAAGGTAAATCGACCATATCGGCAATGCTAGCTGCGATACTTGCTCTTTACGGTTATAAAATAGATTTAATTACCAGTTCCAGGGTTTTAGCTTTCATAGGTCAGGAATCGTCTGAAGGTTTTCTCGCAATGCTTGGTCTTAAATCAAGTTGCAATCTGAAAACAAGAGGTGCGTCCGGTAGGCAAAATGTCTGTTATGATTCTGACATAGTCTACGGTGATGCTTTAACTTTCCAATCTGATTTTTTAAGTAACACTAGTAATCATGGACCAAGAAGGGGCGGTAGAGAGTTTTCAATTACTATAGTCGATGAAGTAGATAGTATGCTACTTGATAGCGTCAATCACCTTGCCAAGCAAGCAACTCCTACTCCTCTTATGGAATACGTATTGCCTGTCATGACCATGGCATGGGATAACTTTCACAAGATTATATTGCCTTTGAATCTTGAAACTGAAATAGCTATAGAAGAGGCTACAAAATTAATCAATCATCTTATTGATTCACTACCTATACCAAAACATCTTGAGGCTTATGCAAAGTTTCAGGCTAAAAACTGGGTGGCAAGTCTAGTTAATGCAGCAACTAGAATGCAACCTGATAGAGATTATGTAATTAACATAAATCATGCCGGTCATAAAGTAATTAATCCCGTAGATAGTAGCACCGGGGTTACGCAGGAAAGCATGGTATGGTATAACGGCCTGCATCAATTCCTGCAGATA
>Ga0214923_10003815_pt1 | contig 18641 bp, 16 predicted proteins | sample LL1510_MetaG_FD_177993 | JGI IMG/M metagenome (GOLD analysis project Ga0214923, IMG submission 177993) | Freshwater microbial communities from Lake Lanier, Atlanta, Georgia, United States - LL-1510 | ecosystem: Environmental > Aquatic > Freshwater > Lake | place: USA: Georgia | collected... | reverse complement strand
ACTCGATTGGCATAACCAGGGAGAGCATTTGCTTCATGAACAACATAGGGAACTTTCAAATTGCGAGCAGCGGTATAGGCTGGAGCACTTGCATAACCGCCGAAACCGACAACAACATCGATTTCAAATTCCTTGATGTAGCCTTCTACCTTTTTGACCGAGTCGCGATAGAGCTTGGGAAATCTAAAAGCATAGCTACCAATTTTGCGCGGCATTGGAAGCCTTGCAACAACCAATAGTGGATACCCTCGATCAGGGACTAGCCTTGCTTCAAGTCCTTCGCTAGTGCCAAGAGCAAAGACCTTGTGACTGGTTGATTGATTCCTTATTTCATCAGCGAGCGCTAATAGCGGGTTGACGTGTCCCGCTGTTCCACCACCAGCTAGAAGATAGTTCGTCATCTTCTTCGCTTCTTAGGAACCACGGCTCTTTGACGTTCAAAAGAGAGCACAACTCCCAGCGCCATGAGTATGGCAACCAGCGAGGAACCACCCTTAGAAATCAGCGGTAACGGAACTCCCAACACAGGAACTAGGTGCAAGACAACTGCGATGTTTATCAGTGCCTGCAAGGTCACCCAGAGCATGATTCCGGTTATAACCAGAGAAACAAAAGCATCTGGGCTAGCCTGAGCCATTTTTCTTAGTTTCACAAAAAGCATGAAAAACAGTCCCAGAATTACCAGCGCACCAATGAAACCCCATTCCTCACCGATTGAGGCAAAGATAAAGTCGTTTTCAATTTCTGGGATCCAGCCCCAGGTTAGCTTTGATTGCCCCAAACCGGTTCCGGTGATGCCACCGGAGGCCAAGGCCCAGATACCGTGCCTAACCTGCCAGCTTGCGCCATCGGGGTCATCTGAAGCTTGAGTGAAAAAGGTAAGAATTCTGACGATTCTCGATGGGCTTAGTAGAGCCCCAATTACAAACACCACCGCCATAGCGGCGACAAACTTCATAATGTGTTGCCAAGGAAAGCCGGCTAGAAAAACAATACCCAGAACTATAAACAACATCACTGCGGCTGTTCCAAGATCTCTACCGGTTACGAAAACAAGTCCCGCAGAGCCAAAGCCAACCAGCATGACGGGTTGTCCAGTTTCCTTCCAATTCCATAACTGATCCATCCGCTGACTTAGCAAGGTGGCTAAGTAGATAATGAGTCCTAGTTTTAAAAATTCAGAAGGCTGAATACCGTAGCCGTTGAAACCAATCCAGTTGGTGTTTCCACCGGAAGACATACCGATGCCAGGAACAATAACTAAAACTTGAGCGCAGAGACTACCTAAAAAGAAGATTCTTCCAAATCTTTCAATCTGTTCGATCTTGAGAGTTGATATCCAGAACATGGCAACAAAGCCTAAGATTGCCCAGATCACTTGCAGGAAAACTGCTCCGAAAGGATTGCCTGTGGCGATAATCGAGTTAACATTTGATGCGGATAAAACCATTACTAGACCAAAAACAACCATGAAGCCGATTAGTCGAAGCAGGCTGATGTATTCCTTGCTCTGATTGGCCAGAAATCCATTTCGGAAATTACCAATCGACTCAAATAGATTTGGTCTCCGAGCTATCGATTTAGCTCCTCTGGATTTGTTGTTATCGGTTCGAATAGCCAACTAGTTCACTTCCTTCATTACAGCCTTGCGAAAAGCCTCGCCGCGGTCTGCATAATCGACAAATTGGTCCATCGATGCCGCCGCTGGTGCAAGCAAAACAACATCGCCCGGTTGAGCAAGTTCCTTTGCACTGCTAACGGCACGGGTCATGACGTTCGGCTCAAGATGGTCAATCTCAATTACTTGAACATCAGGCGCATGTGCTTCTAAAGCCAATATCACTGGCTCACGCTCTACTCCAATCACAATCGCGGCACGGATTGCTTTGGCATATTTGGCAACCAAATCGGAAATGTCCACGCCTTTTAGTAGTCCACCGACAATCCAGACCACTGAATCAAATGAAGACAGGGCTGCGGAGGCAGCGTGCGGATTGGTTGCTTTGGAATCATCAATCCATTTGATGTCATCTTTTTCAAGGACCAGTTCAATTCGATGACCATCCAGTGAGAAGTTTCTGAGCGCTTTGGCGATTTCGTTTGGCTGAACGCCGGCGGCAAGGCTGATAGCAGCCGCAGCAGCAGTGTTTGAGAGAAGATGTGGGCTAACTACCGGAATGTTGCTCAAATCACTCAATGTGGCTATCTCATCAGCAGCATCGGTTGTGTCAACGAAAGCTCTATCAATCAAGATATCTTCTACCCAACCAACTTCATTTGGAGTTGGTGTGAATTTGGTAAAGCCAACAGCCTGTGCCGAATCATTGTTGCTAGATGAACTAAGCAGATTGTAAGTCGTCTTATCTTCTGCGTTGTAGACACAGCAGATTCTAGTGTTGTTGAATATCTTTCCCTTAGCCTTGGCATACTCATCGAAATTCCCATGCCAGTCAAGATGATCATCGGCAACATTCAACACCGCACTTACCATGGGTTCAATGTGATTCGTGTAGTGCAGTTGGAAGCTACTAAGTTCCACAACCAGAATTTCAAATGCGGCTGGATCGCGCACAGCATCGAGTATTGGTAAGCCAATGTTTCCGCAGGCAACTGCCCTTATCCCAGCTGCTTGAACCATGCATTCCACCATCTGGGTTACGGTTGTTTTACCGTTCGTGCCTGTTATACACAGCCACTGTGAACTGAAACCGTGTTTGTCTCTGACCCGCCAAGCAAGATCAACATCCGTCCAAATTGGGATTCCGGAACTAATCACATGCTGAATGAATGGATTCGTCGGTGGAACTCCCGGTGACGTGATTAACACATCGGGAGAAAAAGCGGCTAGCTCCGAGATAAGTGCCTCTTGGTCTAATCCAATTTTCACTTCAACCCCAAGCACATCAAGGATGTCTATTCGCTCAGCAGATGCCTTATCGGCAAGAACCAAAACCTTTGCACCTAATTCAGCCAGGGTGTCCGCAACCGAAAATCCTGTTACACCAAGTCCAAAAACTATCGCTCGGGTTCCAGTCCAATCCGCATGCCAACTGTCTAGCTCAGCTAAGTCGCTCATGCCACTGAACCGTAAATCCACTCAACGTAGAACAAGCCGATTCCAGCAAGCACCAACAGACCACAGATAATCCAGAACCTAACCACAACCGTTACTTCGTTCCAGCCTTTTTCTTCGAAGTGGTGGTGCAGTGGGCTCATGCGAATGATTCTTCTTGGTCTACCGGTAGTCCACTTGGTGATCTTATAAACACCACGTTGCAGGATGACTGAGCCAGCTTCGATGGCATAGAGGCCACCGACTAGAAGCAGCAGTATTTCAGTTCTAGAAAGTATGGCGAGGGCTGCGAGAGCTCCACCTAAACCGAGGGAACCACTATCCCCCATAAATATCTGTGCTGGATTGGTATTGAACCACAAAAAGCCGATCAATGCACCAACGACGCTCGCTGCAACTACGGCAAGATCCAAAGGGTCTTTAGTCACATAACAGTTAGCAGCGACGTTTGTTAGATCGCAGGCCTGGTTGAATTTCCAAAAACCGATAACAGCGAAAGCACCAAAGGACATAATCAGTGCGCCAGTTGCTAAACCATCCAAACCGTCAGTTAGATTGACACCATTGGAGGCACTGGTAACTAAGAGGAATATCCAGAGTAAGAAGACTCCAATACCAATCCAGATTCCGATTTGCCCCCAGTTCTCTGGAACGATTTTGGTTAGGTCAAATCCTGTGTCACGGAAGATAGACACTTCGGTTGAAGCTGGAGTTAGCCCAGTCGAATCAGGATTATTAATTGCCGCTAGAGCAAAGGCAACCGCAACAATAAACTGTCCGAGAATCTTAAATATGCCTGGCAGGCCCGCACTATTTTGTTTTCTTACTTTGAGAAAGTCATCTAGAAAACCGACCAGACCTAATCCAACCATCATGAAAATAATTAATAGTGCGGAGTAAGTTGGCTGTTCACCGTTATACGCCTTGCCAAGAAAATATCCTGCGATGGCACTGACAATGATTGCGATACCGCCCATGCTTGGTGTGCCACGTTTAGTTTGATGGGTGTTTGGTCCATCCACTCGAACAAACTGACCCCAGCCAATTTTCTTGAATAGCCAGATCAAAACTGGAGTTAGAACTAGTACAAAAACCAATCCGAGAAAGCCGGCTAATAGTAATGCTCTCAATTTTTGGCCTCCAGCAAATCGTCTCCGAGGAATCTAAGATTGGCGCTCTTAGAGGACTTCACCAATAAGATTTCGTCTCCCTTTAGCATCCCACGCAGATATTCAAGAGCCTGGGAGATTTCTTCGAAAAACTTAGATTCGCCGTCCCAAGACCCTTCAAGTCCAGCAGCCATGTGAATCAGTTTTGCACCTTGCCCAACCACTACCAGCTGACTGATGTTTAATCGCACCACTAATCGGCCGATTGCATCGTGCTCCTGGGCTGAAAATTCGCCTAGTTCGGCCATTTCACCTAACACGGCGACCGTCCGTTTACCAGATTGCTTGCCAAGTTCAGCCAAGGTTACGAGGGCAGCCTTCATTGAATCTGGGCTTGCGTTGTAGGCGTCGTTGATCACAGTTAGGCCTGAAGCCGCTGTACCAAGTTGCATTCTCCAGCGCTCGGCTAAGGTCATTGCTTCAATGGCTTGAATCGATTTGGTTAAATCGAGCCCAAGCACTCCTGCCACAGAAAGACTGGCAAGTGCGTTGTAAACATGGTGCTCACCGAGAATTCTTAGGTTAACTTCGGAACTGAATCCTTCCGGAGTCGAAAAGAGAAAGTTGGTGCCGGAGATAGTCAACCCCACATTCGAGGCTCGATAGTCAGCATCTGCAGCTGTACCGAAAGTGATGACCTTAGCTTTGGTTTTCTGCGCCATCCCAGCGACTCGGTAATCGTCAGTATTCAAAAGTGCTACGTCGTCAGAGAATAAATCTGTAACCAATTCAGCCTTGATCTTCTCGGTAATTTCAATGCCACCAAATTCACCGGCGTGTGCCATTCCAACTTTGAGTTCAATGGCAATGTCGGGCCGACATATTTCGACGAGATAGCTGATGCTTCCTAAACCATCAGCACCATATTCCAAAACTAAAAATTCTGTATCCTCTGCTATGCGAAGCATCGAATAGGGAGCTCCGACTTCATTGTTGTATGACTCCTGAGGAGCAACAGTGTTACCAAACTGACTGAGGATTTCACGAAGCATGTTCTTTGTTGTGGTCTTGCCATTCGAACCGGTCACCGCAATAACTTTTAACTTACCCAGTGCCCTTACTTTGCCAACTACGTAACTAGCCAATCGACCTAGGGCAATTACTGAGTCTTCAACGACAATCTGGCTGATATCATCCGGTAATTCGCGCTCGACTATTGCCACCACTGCCCCGTTGGCAATTGCGTTAGGCACAAACAGATGACCATCGGTAATCTCACCGGGCTTCGCGACAAAAATAGATCCATTACGGCAAAGACGTGAATCGGTTTCCACTGAACCGGTGACCATGGTTTCAGCATTGCCAACTAACTTTCCTGAGACTGCCTCAGCTATCTCCTTAAGACTCAGAGCAATCATGAGTAGCCCTGCTCTTTCAAAGCTTGTCTTGCTTCATTTCTTGCCGAGTAAGGAGTTCGGACACCGCGAATGTCTCGATAGTCCTGGTGACCTGGTCCCGCCCATAAAATCGCGTCCCCGGGTTTCACAAGTGACACTGCAAGTCTTATTGCCGCTTCTGGAGGAGAAACTTCGTGAATTTCAAGATCTGGTCGATATTCTCTTGCAGCCTGCACCAGAGTTGCTCGAATGCTAGCCGGATCTTCAAATCGGGGATGGTGATCTGTGATGACCAAAATGTCACAGCCAGCTGCTGCAACTCTCGCCATGTCAGGACGTTTGGTTGCGTCTCTGTCGCCGTCGGCTCCGAAAAGCATCAGAACTTTACCGGTTGTAACTTTTCGCACAGCCGAAAGTGTTTTTAGAAATGCATCTGGTGAATGACCGAAGTCAACGTAAACCGCAGGAGCATTTGGTGAAGAAACCAATTCAGTTCTGCCAGGCAGGTAGGCAACAATTCCATCGGAAATCGCTGTTGCAATTTCGTCGAACGAGTTCCCTCCCATTACTGCCATTGCTATTGCCAGACCTGCATCAAGTGCCATGTGTGAACCTAAAAGTGGAACGCTTGATTTCAAATGCTCCCCATTTGGTCCAGTCAGCTCAAACTCGGTCTTCCCTGGTAGCTCAGCGGTAACAGATACTCGCCAGTCTGCTTCAGTTTCAGGAAGGCTAGTAATAGTTTGAAAAGGGACCTCAGTTAGTTCTGCAATTCGCTGGCCATACTGGGTATCTAGGCAAATCACTGCACTTCTAGCCTTGTCTTTCTTGAAAAGCTGTGCCTTAGCCTGAAGATAGGCTTCAAAGTTTCCATAGTCGTCAAAATGGTCGTGGCTTAGATTTGTGAATCCTGCAACATCAAAAACCATTCCATCAACTCTTAGTTGAGTTAGTGCTTGCGCTGAAACTTCTATCGCAACATCAGTTACGCCACGTTCACGCATTCTTGCAATCAGGGCATGCATCTCCGGTGACTCTGGAGTGGTAAGCCGGCTCACGATTACCTCGCCAGCGATGTGACGCTCTGCGGTTGATGTCAGGCCCGTGGTCTTGCCAATTTGTCTTAGCACTGCTTCTAAGAGGTAAGTGGTTGAAGTCTTCCCGTTAGTTCCAGTAGTTCCGTACAGGGTAGGGAGATTCCCCTTGGTATTCCCATAAACAAAAGCTGCCAGATCCCCAAGATGTTGACGCGGATTTTCTAACTTGGCAATTGGTAAGCCCACTTCGTCTTTTATTTCCAGCCCCGCGCTGTCGGTAACAACCGCCACCGCTCCTAGTTCTTTTGCAACAGCAAGATACTTCGCCCCGTGGGTTTTAAGTCCCGGCATAGCCACGAAAAGATCCCCTGGGCGAAGATCTCCGGTATTCATACTGATACCTGTGATGGAAGCATCTGGACCTGAATAACCAAGTTCAAAATGATTAGCTAGGTCAATAAAGCTAACCGGGACTACCCGCTCTGGGCGAAGAATCGGTGGAATGGATTGTTTTGGTTCCATTACTTCCACTCCGTAGGAATTGACTTTGACTTAGTTGTTGATGGTGGCACCTTATAGGTTCTCAGCACCTGCTTCATAACAGAGACAAAACCTGGGGTCGCTCCGAGCGAGTTGCTAACCGTTCTTGATCGATATGCAGTCACTGCCACAACAAACTGCGGATCCTCAACCGGTGCGATACCTACGAAAGAAACCGCGTGTAATCTTCCATAACCGCTACCCTCGGCAATCTGAGCAGTACCGGTTTTACCGCCGACACGATAACCCGTGATTCGTGCAGTTTTACCGATAGGACCCAACTCAACCACTTTCTCCAGCATATCCATTGTTTGCGAGGCAGTGTCTTCACTGAGCACCCGCACTGGTGAAGGGACTGAGGTCTTGACGAAGTTTCCGTTTTTATCGCGGCAACCATCAACTAGGACCGGCGATAGTCTCACACCTTTATTTGCAATAGCTTGATAAATCATGGCAGTTTGAATTGGAGTGAGCGAAACTCCTTGACCAAACATGACCACCTTGTCGGTCATGCGGTCCCATGATCTGTAGTCACTTAGGATTCCGGAGGACTCACCTTCAAAATTCACCCCAGTTTTTTCACCCATACCAAATTTGCGCATGTATTCATAACGGGTAGCTGAATCAACTTTTCCTGCGATCTGGACTAGTCCAGTGTTTGAGGAATTTTTCAACACTCCGGTTAGGGTGAGTTTTTCCGGTGCGTGGATTTCAGAATCATTGATGTATTGACCCCAGGGCATTCTAAGGCGATCTGGCGCAACCACCTGGGTCACTGGAGTTGCTTTGCCAACATCGATAGCTGTCGCAGCCGCAATGGGTTTCAAAATTGAACCAGGTTCAAAGGCCGATTGGAATATTCTTGTGTGACGGTTACGCTCTGCCACTGCACCCGGTTTGTTTGGGTCAACCGATGGAGCTTCTGCGGCAGCTAAAATTCTTCCGGTCTTTACTTCAATAACAATTGCGCTAGCCCAGTCGGCTTTGAGGCGTCTAACAGTGGCGGCCATCTCCTGCTGAGCCGCGTACTGCAAGTCAGCATCGATAGTTAGCACAAGATTTCCGCCATCCTTCACTGGAATTAGAGTCTGGATTGAAGATGGAATTTTTATTTGATCGGCACCCTGAACATACTGCTCTTTGCCGTCGGTTCCAGCAAGGCAGGCATTCATCGTTCTTTCCAGACCGGCAAGTGCTGAACCGTCAGAACCGATAAAGCCAATTAGGTTTCCTGCAACAGCTCCATAGGAATAATGTCTGGATTGTTTTTGATCAAAGTAAACCCAAGGAATGTCCAAGGTCTTCAGTGTATTAAAAGTTGAAGCACTCACTGACTTCTTTAGATTTGCATATCGTCCAGTGCCAGACATTTTTTCCAAAATGCTCTCCACTGGAAGATTCAAAATCGCAGCTAACTTCTCAGCAATCTGCTCTTTGCTAAATGACACCTGCTGTCCATCAACTTCTAGCACTACTGGGCCAACATTTACCGGATCAATGTTCACATCCCAGGAGAGGATTGTTGAAGCAAGAATATTCCCACTGGAATCTTCAATTTCACCACGAACTGCTTTGATGGAGCGATTGACCATCATGGCGGATTCAGACTCTTTGTTAATGTCCTTGGCGTTGACTACTTGAAAGAAAAATAACCTGACCCCAAATACTGCTAGAACTGCGATGACGATTATCGTCAGCCACATGTAGCGCTTTGTCGTTACATCGTTATACAAGAGAACACCATAACCAATAATCAGTGCGTAGGTGACGCAGGAATACCACTACTAGGCAAAACTACTTCGGTATATCCAGTTGACCCTGACTTGACACTCGAGGCTGGAACTTTATCCACCTTAGGAATGTCTATCTTGGTGGCTTGGAATTTACTTGGATTGCTCTTACTTATCAACGCGGCATTCGCAATCAGGTTTGATGACACGAAGGAGGTCGAGGTTAGCGAGGTGGGTTGGTCAGACCCGAGAATCTGTCCACTTGCAACTTTTAGGAACACTGGGTTTGAGTTCACGACCATGCCAAGCGAGCGAGCGCTATTTGCCAAATTCTGCGGTGATCTCAGTGAATCAACCTGCTGTTCTAAAATCTGTGTCTGAGTGGCTAGTTCTGCACTTTGCTTTTTCAACTGTGAAATCGAGTAGATGGCTTGGTTGCAGAGCATGCTAACCAGGAAGTTCAGAATGATCACTGAAACTATTCCGGCAATGAGCTTCGTGATCATTGCTGGGCGAACCCTAGACTCAACAAAGACTCTGTTTCGAACTACTGGTTTGGTTCGAGCAGGAGTGCTGGTTACCGGTCGAAGGTGGCGCCTCGGTGCAATCGGGCTAATTACTGGTAACGGTCTACTTAGACTCATGCTGCGTCCCTAATCTTTTCTGCGGCGCGTAGTCTGACGGAGGCCGATCGTGGATTGTTCTCAATCTCTTCGTCTGAAGCCTTTTCTGCGCCTCGAACGAGAAGTCTTATTAGCGGAGCATGCTCGGCAAGCTCAACGGGCAGTTCAATTGGAGTGGATGAGGTAGCAGCAGCAACTAGAGCCTGCTTGACAATTCGATCCTCAAGCGATTGGTAGGACAGCACAACTACTCGCCCACCGACTCGAAGAGCGCTAATTGCTTTAGGCATAGTTTGCTCAAGGATGCCAAGTTCATTATTAACTTCGATTCGAAGAGCCTGAAAAACTCTTTTCGCCGGATGTCCCGAACTCTTCCCTGGAACAAAAGGAATAACCTTACCGATTAGTTCGGTTAGTTGTTTACTTGAAACAAATGGTTGATTCTTACGAAGTTCGACAATTCGCCTAGCAATTGGCTTCGCGAATCGCTCCTCACCGTAGTTCTTGAAAATTCTGGATAAGTCTTTTTCGCTGTATTCATTTAGCACATCAGCTGCAGTTATGCCGACTGAGTTATCCATTCTCATATCCAGCGGAGCGTTTTGAGAATATGAAAATCCTCTTTGAGTTTGATCCAGTTGCATCGAAGAGACACCAAGGTCTAACAAAATCGCATCAGCCAAATTGATTCCCAGTTCTTCAAGAACTTCGGGGATGTCGCTATAGAGACCCTGCACAAGGTGAATGCGATCAGCAAATGGCGCCAATCTTTCCCGTGCAAGTTTCAAAGCATTTGGATCACGATCGATACCCACCAGAGTCATCTTTGGGAAACGTTTTAGAAAAGCCTCGCTGTGTCCAGCGAGGCCTAGCGTTCCATCAACTAGGACGGCGTTTTCGGTGTCGAGCACCTCTCCCAGTAGTTCAATGCAACGTTCAAGAAGAACAGGCTGGTGAAGTTCTGCAATCTCAGACATTTATGTGCTGTTAGTTCCTAAGTGCTGAACCCCATCCATTTCCTATGTGGCTTCGGGGAAGATAGCCACTAGATAAATAGCTGGAGACCAGCAATTAGCAACTAGTCGAGCTTTACCTCCCCTTCGCTGTAGGTTGCGAAATCTTCAGCACCCGCCGACATCAGCTGGGCAAACTTTTCAGGATTCCAAATTTCAATGTGTCGACCGACTCCAACGACAACAAGATCGCGGCCTAGTTCTGCCCACTCCCTCAGACCTGAAGCAATCAGGATTCTTCCCTGGTTATCTGGATACTGGTCATCTGCGTTACCGAAGAGGTGACGAGTGAGATTTCGATACTGAGGGGTGCCCAACACAGCACTTTTAGTTAGAGCCTCTGCCCTAGCCTCGTATTCAGCCTTGGTGAGAACCACAACGCAGTTCTCTTGGCCCTTCATTAGGACAACTCCCCCAGCAAGACGATCACGGAATTTGGCTGGAAGAATCAAGCGGAATTTCTCATCAAGTTTGGGATAGCTAGTACCGATGAACACCTGCTGCCCCTTCCCTTGATGAGTACCTGTAAGTTATCTCCACATTACACCACTTTCATCCACTATTTGTCAAATTAAACCTTCAAACTCCTATTCTGGCGTGTCTTGACCAATAATGGCAAGGGGTAGCAGGTGGAGGGAAAAATCTAGTTTCTGGCCAAATCCGGGTAAAAAAGAGCCCCAGATACGATCTGGGGCTCTAAAAGATTGAGTTTCTAGTTCTTGTTATTGCGCTCATCCCAGCGCTTTTGGAAGAAATTCTCCCCTTTTGGCTGCGCTTTTACTGGGTTTTTCGGGGATTTTAGGGCTTTTGTGGACCAATTTTGGCTAACAAAATAAAGCCCAGCAAGCATTACCAAGAAGGCAAGGACCCCCAGCCAGGTGGCCTGGATGGTTGTGGAGTAAATCAATAGTGCGAGTCCAAATACCCCTAGCAAAGCGCCTGTCACCAGAAGCCTGGCATACTGAACCCGATTCAACTGCTTTTGTGGTTTAGCCTTTGGGGATTCCCCAGATAGTTGTCTTTCAAGTTCCTCAAGAACCTGTTTTTCTTTGTCGCTTAGACCCAATTTAGACCTCCGCTTAAATGGTATTGCTTTGTGTCCAGTTAGGCTATTCCAGTGTTCACCAAAGATGAGTTTCTAAACAAAGTCCAAGCCGATCTGAACACTTTCTGTGACAGGCAAACTCGGGACTTTGAAGCTATTTCACCCGATTTGGTTACCGTAGTTGATTTCACCAGAAGCCTTCTCCAAGGTGGTAAGAGATTCAGGGCTCTGTTCTGCTACTACGCATTTCTAAGTGCTCTAGAGGGACGCAAGCCAACCGATGATGAGCTTTCAGGAATAGTTGGCATCGCAGCTGCGCTTGAGATGTTTCATGCTGCAGCCCTAGTTCACGATGATCTTTTGGACCAATCGGACACCCGACGTGGATCTCCTGCAATTCACAAGAGATTTGAGAGTCTCCACAAAGACAAAAGTTGGGCTGGCTCGGCAGAACGATTTGGCATAGCTGGTTCGGTCTTAGTTGGCGATCTCATGCTCGGTTGGTCGAGTGAGATATTCGGTTCTGCCCTTTTAGCCTCAACCGATAAGGAAATCGAATCAGCCTGTCGCGATGAATTTAGCCTGATGCGTGTTGAGGTTATGGCAGGACAGTACCTAGATGTGCTTGAAGAAAATGCAGCGGCAACAAGAACAATTGCTGAAGCTGTAGGCCGTGCAGAAAAGGTAATTCTCTACAAAACTGCCAAATACAGTATCGAAGCTCCGCTCAGAATTGGAGCGGCTTTCGCAGGTGCCGACCAAGTAACCCTTGGGCTTTTCACCCAGTTTGGAATCCCACTTGGAATTGCTTTCCAACTAAGAGATGATGTGCTCGGTGTTTTCGGTGATCCATCGGTAACCGGTAAGCCTGCTGGAGATGATCTGCGAGAAGGTAAGCGGACAGTTCTCATAGCTTTGACCAAAGAGGCCTTAGCGCAGAAATCACCTTCGATGATTACAACTTTCGAAGAACTACTCACCAATAGGGAACTTGATTCGACTCAAATAGATTTCCTGCAGAAAGTAATAACAGACTCTGGCGCTTTGGCAAAGACCGAGCGAATGATTATTGAGCTTGGTGACCGAGCTCTTGAGACATTAGCAGCAGCCGAGTTAGATTCAGTAGGAAAAGCTGGACTAACCGCGCTGGCCAAAAAAGTTGTTGACCGCGACTCCTAGAGAGCTAGCGACTGAGCAATTCTTCTAACTTCGGCCTTACGGCCTGCAAGCAAAGACTGCATGGGTGTTGTCTTCAAACTGTCTTCGATTGTGTATAGCCACTTAATTGCACCGTCGATGTCGAACCCGCTATCTAGTAAGACCAGGATTGTCCCGCGCAACGAATGCAGCGGTTCACCATCTATAACTATTTCCGCGGGAATTTTAATTTCGCCATCACGCCTGATGCCGATTAGGTGATGCTCTTCAATTAGTCGTTTCACCTTGCCGGTGGAAACACCCAGAGCCGAGCTAGCCTCAGCTAGCGATAACCAATTAGAAACTTGATCCATAGGTTCACTCACAAGTAAAGATTGCCACACCAGAGCACCTTACGTCTAACTTATGCCCCGCCATGACACCATATTGATGAACCCCAATCCCCCAAGGAATCATGTCAAACAGTCAAAATCCGAGCAATCAGCCCGCGGCTAGTTCGACTGTCCACAGCTACAAACTTGGTGAGAGTCTGCTGGAAATCTCGGTTAATTACGGGGTGAGCCTCGAAGAACTCTGCCAAGCCAATAACCTCACCGAGCAGAGCATGCTATTTCCGGGTCAAAAGTTGGTTATCCCTGTGAGGCCTAGAAGCGCCCCGATTTCAGAAAAGCCTACTACTCATACGGTTGCACCCGGTGAGAACTTGGTTTCAATCTCAAATACATACGGCCTTCGATTGGAAGATCTGCAGGAGTTTAACAATCTAAAGACTGGCGCAATATTATTTCCGGGAACAGTCCTGAAGTTGACGCCACCAGCCAAACCGATTGCGGTTGACTCAAGCAAAGCTCCGAAACACTGTTTGATTCATGGCTACCACAAAGTAAAAACTGGAGATCAACTCGCACGCATCGCTGCATTTCATGGTGTCTCTACCCAAGCTCTTCTTTCAGCAAATAACTTGAGTTGGAATTCCTTCGTGCTACCTGGTACTAAGTTGGTTGTCCCAATTGCCCACTCTGCTTTGAACTGCCCAGCGCTTGTAAAACTATCCGAAACAAGTTTTTCAATTGCAACAGAACTTGTCTCCGTAGCCAGCAATCTAGGATTATCCGAGTTCGGCATCATTGCTGGGCTCTGCTTAGAGATGCAACGAAGCGGATTGGTTCCGGAGCTGGGCAATCGGCAACTAATCCAGTCGCTCCTAGAAGACATTCACAAAGTTGAATCAATCGAAGAACTAAGCGTTCGGGAAGCTCTCGAGAAAGCAGGCTACTCTGAACTTGCCGAAGGGGCTTCGCTCTGGGAGCCTTCTGCGTGGGCTTGGCTTCATCAGATAAGGTCAAAAGGTGAGTAATCTATTGGGCAAGACTCTCGCCAGTCGCTACTACTTGGTTGAAGTCATAGCACGCGGTGGGATGGCTACGGTCTATCTTGCTCGAGACGAAAAACTCGATCGTCAAGTCGCGATAAAAATCATTCACCCTCATCTATCTGGAGATCCAGTCTTTAGGGACAAGTTCTTTAGAGAAGCAAGGATGCTGGCCAAAGTAAATCATGCAAATCTGGTCAACATTTATGACCAGGGTGATGATCAAGGAAATGCCTTTATCGTGCTTGAACTTGTGAAAGGGATAACCCTTCGAGAAGCACTAAATGAATTTGGCAAACTCGAATCCGAGCAAATCCACCAAGTCTCTAAAGCTTTGCTTTCCGCGCTAGCCCAAGCTCATGCAAGTGGCATAGTGCATCGGGATTTGAAACCAGAAAATATCATTTTGGCCGATGACGGAAGAATCAAGGTTGCTGATTTTGGTTTAGCCAGGGAGCTGTCAAACGATACTGACACCGGCTCGCTTGTCGGAACCGTTGCTTATTTAGCACCTGAGGTATTGAGTCGCGGGAAAACAGAGACAGCCAGTGACATCTATAGTTTTGGCATCATGCTCTATGAGATGCTCACTGGAGAGCAGCCCTATCGTGGTGAAGATGCGATGCAGATCGCCTACATGCACACCTCGCAGCGAGTCCCCTCAGCCAGGGTGAAAGAGCCCCGAGTCTCTGCAAAACTTGATGAACTCATGCTCTGGTGCACCCAGCCGGTAAGTTCTAATCGACCTCAAAACGCCCAGCAAATTCTGGACTGGCTGGAAACCAGTTCCGATCAGCCAGATATTTCAAAGACAATAAAGCTTCCCGAAAACACGAATTTCACTGAAGTTATTGGAGAGCTGGTCCCCGAAGAAGTGCCTTTCAAGTCGGCTGGAGCCAAACGACCGGTTTTGCGCTGGATGATTGCCAGCTTGTTAGCTATCGCGCTAGGTTCTGGAGCTGGGTGGTGGTTTGGCTCAGGTCCCGGAGCGCTAATTGCCATCCCCAATGTGAGCGACCAATCAAAGTTTGAAGCTCAAAGTGTTTTAGGTTCAATAACAGACAATCTCAAGATTCGTGAAGTTTTCAGTAGTGAATTTGCTGAAGGCACTGTGGTAGGAACTGAACCAGGTGCTGGTGTCCCAGTGCCACGAGATTCTGTGATTACAATTCTTGTTTCTAAAGGTAAAGAGTTAGTTTCAGTGCCTAATCTCATCGGTAAAGATGTTGTCACTGCAACTGCGCAACTGATTGGTGCAAGGTTAGCAATCGGCGAAGTTAGCCAATGGTTCAATTCAGATTATCCAATCGGAACTATCTACGCTTTCTCCGGTAGCGATGGTGAAAAGATTCCAGTGGATTCAAAAGTAGATGTCAAAGTTTCTCTGGGTGCTATCCCAATCGTTGCGGGCTTGCAGCAACAAATTGCTGAAGCAGCTCTTGAAGCTGCTGGATTGAGTGTTCGGGTGATTGAACGTCAGTTCTCCAGCACCGTAAGTAAAGGTGAGGTGATCGCAGTCGTTCCTGATGAACCTGAAGTTGGTAAAGGCTCTTCGGTGAAGTTGATTGTGAGTAAGGGTGCTGACACTGTAAAGATGCCTAGGGTAACCGGTGAAACCATTTTGGCCGCCAAATCTCTACTTGAATCCCTTGGACTAAAAGTCGTAATTGATACCAAATGGCTCACCAAGGACTATGGAATCAAACGCGTGACAGGTGCATCAGAAAAAGTCGGTGCGACACTGAAGGTCGGTCAAACTGTGATCATTAGATCCAGATAGTGCTATCGAGCGGCTAATTCCTCAGCAACTAAGAACGATAGTTCCAGAGATTGGGAATGATTCAATCTCGGATCACAGAGAGATTCATACCTGGACTCCAAAGTCTTTTCATCTATTTTTTCTGAACCGCCAAGGCACTCAGCAACGTCATCTCCGGTGAGCTCAACGTGAAGTCCGCCAGGATATGTTCCAAGTGCTCGGTGAACTTCGAAGAAGCCTTTAACTTCATCCAAAACATCATCGAATCTTCTAGATTTATACCCGTTGGCCGTGGTGATGCCATTTCCATGCATGGGGTCAGTGATCCAAAGTGGATTGGCTCCACTTTTCTTTACTACCTCAACCAGCGCAGGTAACTTTTCCCTGATTTGACCGGCTCCCATTCGAGTGATGAAAGTTAGTCGGCCCGGCTCTCTGGAAGGATCAAGTTTCTCAATCAAACCCAAAACATCTGACTCAGAAGTGTTAGGGCCCAACTTCACTCCAAGTGGATTCCTAACTCTCGAGAAGAAATCAACGTGCGCACCATCAAGGTCTCTGGTTCTCTCCCCGATCCAAATAAAGTGGCCAGAGGTGTCATATGGCGTTCCAGTCCTAGAGTCAATGCGCGTCATAGGTCGCTCATAGTCGAACAGCAGTCCTTCGTGACTGGTATAGAACTCAGTTGTTCTAAGCTCGCTAAAGTCAGCGCCACAAGCAGCCATGAACTTTATTGCTTTGTCGATATCACGAGCCATAACTTCGTATTTTGAGTTTGCCGGATTATCAATAAAACCCTTGTTCCACTCATGCACTGACCGTAAATCGGCATAACCACCCATGGTGAAAGCTCTAATCAGATTCAGCGTTGAAGCAGAAGTGTTGTAAGCCTGAAGCAGTCGCTTAGGATTTGCTGTTCTTCCCTCGAGAGTAAAGTCATAGGAATTTACTGCGTCGCCTCGATAGGCAGGAAGCGTTACACCCTCGCGTGTTTCAAAATCAGAAGACCTGGGCTTAGCAAATTGGCCAGCCATACGCCCCATCTTGATTACCGGCATCGATGCACCGTAGGTAAGAACCACTGCCATCTGAAGAAGAGTCTTGACTCTAGATCTAATTCGATCAGCGGTAGCGTCAACGAAAGTTTCCGCACAGTCTCCCCCTTGAAGGAGGAAAGCCTTTCCAGCTGCTGCTTGAGCTAGGCGATCTTTCAAGATGTCAACCTCACCGGCAAAGACCAGCGGTGGATACTTACTCAAAGTTGCCTTTACATTAGTCAGCACTTCTTCACTTGGCCAGGTAGGTTGCTGTGCCGCAGGTAGGTTAACGTAGTTATCTAGACCCTCAAGGACTTTTGGGTCAGCAGAAATATATGGTTCGTTGGATGCCAAGATTCTCACTCGCCTTCTAGCGACGCTTTTCTTTTAGCGTCGAGGCATAAACATCAATATATTCTTGGCCACTAAGCTTCATCAACTCGTAAATGATCTCGTCCGTAACTGCGCGTAACACTAGCCGATCACCTTCCATGCCAGAAAATCTCGAAAAATCTAAAGGCTCACCGACAACAACTCCGATTCGCCTAATTCTTGGAAGCTTTCGTCCGATCGGCTGCACCTTTTCAGTGTCAATCATTGCAACTGGAAAAACCGGAACCTTCGCCTCTAAAACCATACGCGCGATACCAGTGCGTCCTCTAAATAATCTGCCGTCTGGAGATCTAGTGCCCTCAGGATAAATACCAAGCAACTGACCTTGGCCCAATACCTGAAGTCCTGTGTTCAGCGCCGCCTCAGAAGCCTTACCGCCACTTCGGTCAATTGGTAATTGACCAGTTCCTTTGAAAAACCAACGGTTGAGCGTTCCCTTGATTCCCTTGCCGGTAAAGTATTCGCTCTTTGCTAGGAAAACCACCGGTCGCCTTAGCATTAGCGGCAAAAAGATTGAGTCCGAAAAAGAAAGGTGGTTGCTGGCTAAAATTGCTGCACCCTCGGTTGGAATCTTCTCTGCACCCCTAACCCAGGGACGAAAGAGGACTTTCAGTAATGGTCCCAGAAAAATGTGTTTGAGCAGGAAATACCACATGCTAGTCCTCCTTTCTAAATGCTAGAGATGAACTTCAAGTTTATCTTTGTGGGATTAGGTCTCGAGCCAAATCTGCCGCTCCAACAGCCCCTGCCTCATTGACCAATTCAGCGCTAACAATCTTAAGTTCTGGTCTAAAACCGGATGCTGGAAGATTTTTCCTAAAACTTTGCATGATTGGGTCAAGAATTGTGTCGCCCAAAACACTCACCCCGCCGCCGATTACAACTATCTCGGGGTCCAAAATAGCCGCAATTGAAGCTAGCGCTTTACCCAAATCAGTGGCAATTTCATTGACCAGCGCAAGAGTTCCAGGATCTGAATTTCTAATTGCTTGGTAAACCTTTTCCCCAGTTAGTAAATCGGCGTCATCCACCAACCCACGAAGGTAGGAACCCGCTTGATCCTCCGATTTCGCCAGCGCTTTTGCTTTTCTAAGTAGTGCTGTTCCAGAGGCATACTGCTCCAAGCAGCCAAACTGACCGCAGCCACACGGCAGACCATCCGGAACGAAGCACATATGCCCGAGTTCTGCACCGATACCGAACCCACCTCGATACAGTTTTCCATCGGCAACGATTGCTCCACCAACCCCAGTTCCAATGGTGATCATCACCATGTTCTTTACTTTGCGGCCAGCCCCAAAGCGATACTCAGCCCAGCCAGCAGCATTCGCGTCATTTTCGATGACGGCAGGAAG
>Ga0214923_10003814_pt1 | contig 18644 bp, 18 predicted proteins | sample LL1510_MetaG_FD_177993 | JGI IMG/M metagenome (GOLD analysis project Ga0214923, IMG submission 177993) | Freshwater microbial communities from Lake Lanier, Atlanta, Georgia, United States - LL-1510 | ecosystem: Environmental > Aquatic > Freshwater > Lake | place: USA: Georgia | collected... | reverse complement strand
AAACTTGAAATCTTAAAAAGTGAAACTGAAAAAGAGATAGGCGTTTTAAGTCGAAGTGGAGTGATGGTGGACGAGCCCAGCCCCCTTAAAGATTACCAGGCTTATCTTAGTGCTATTAGTAAAATGGCTGAACTTCCCGATTCAGCTCTTTTAAAATCTAAAATCATTAAGCTCTTAATCGCCAAAATCGAACTTCTTCCGGCAGGCTTTAAACTTCATTATTTTGTGGGGAAAGGGGTTTTTGGTTCGAATAGTTTGACAAATGGTGGGTCTGTCCGGGCTCGAACCGGAGACCTCTACCATGTCAAGGTAGCGCTCTAACCAACTGAGCTACAGACCCAAAGAAGAAGGCAATATAGGGTAAGTTTCTACAAATGGGAAGGGGCATTTGTTAGAGGTCTCGAATTTAGTAATCTTTAAGAAAAACCGGGGGTTGTTAAGGCTTCGAGATCGGTTAAAAGATTTAAAGCTTCAAGGTGATCGCTTCCGCAAACCCACTTTGAGGCCGTAAATTTTTGGCAGACTTCTGGAAAGTTGGGCTGTCCCCAAATCGTACATAGGTTTTCAAGATTCAAGTTCACACACCTCATCCCTGCAGGCTTGCCTTGGGGCATTCCAGGAATAGGGCTAGAAATTGAAGGAGCAATACAACAGGCTCCGCATCCAATACGACATTCCATGCCCTACGAATTAATCGAAATCGGAATAATGAGATAGCTTTTTCTCATTATGGTTATGTTTTTAAAAGGACGGGTCTTATCTGTTTCCTTACGGCCCAATGACGGGAAGTGGTTGCACTACCGGCATGGGTCTCGCTAAGAGGTCACGATCGAGAGCTAAAAGTCCTTCAGGAGAGGTGCCGATAATTTTTAGTTTTTGTTGAAGGTCGGTGAAGCTTGCTTCTTCTTGAATCTGTTCCTTAACAAAGAAAGCCATCGTTGTTTCCAAATCATAAGCTTTAGCAGCTCGCGCGAGTTCATAGAGTGCGTGGATTCTTCCCGTTTGTTGTTCTTCAGCTTGAAGTCCGAGTTCGGCGCTGCCCATCGCAGTGAGTTCCTTTTTGACAGCTGTGGGTTGAAGCGTTTCTAAGCGAACTTCATTTCCCTTATCAGCGAGAAATTTCATCATGAGCCGCGCATGGGTGATTTCTTCAAAGAATTGAACTGTGAACCAATGAGCAAATCCAAAAAGTGATTGCTGTTCAAAGACATTCGCGACAGCGAGATATAAATAAGCAGCTTCTAGCTCGTGGCGAATCTGTGTGTTCACCGCAACCTCTAATTCTTTAGTGATTGCGGTCGTGGGCCGAATGGGACTTGCGATCGTAGGGCTAGTCAAAGTAGCCGAAAAAACACTAAAGGCCAGTAACACAGTTGCGATAGGCTTTAACATCATAAGAAATCCCCTTTTTGAAAGTGATTGAAGCTTGCTTAGTTAAACGAGATGTCCCAGAGGATGTCAATGGAACGTCGGGTTAGAGACGTTGTAAGTGTTAATGACCGGTAGAGCTTGGTGTTCGCCAAACCGTCAAAAGTAAAGCCGTACCTTTTGTACCTTTTGATGGTTACGGCTTAATCGCAATCGGAATATTGAGATAGCTTTTTCCGTTCGATTGGGCCTCAGGAAACTTCCCCCCATCGATATTCACTTGAATACTCGGCAAAAGAAGTTTTGGCGCTGAAAGAGTTTTATCTCGGTTCGTTCTAAAGCTCACATACTCTTCTCGAGTTGTCTTCCCTTTAATGTGAATATTGGTCGCTTTCTCTTCAGCAATGGTCGACTCATATTTCACTTCTCTTCTGCCATTGGGATAGTCGTGACCTGTAAAAACTCTTGTTTTCTCAGGTAGAGTGTAGAGCTTATCAGTCACAGAAGTATAGAGCGTATCGGCACTCCCTTGGGGAAAGTCACATCTCCCTGTCCCCACATCGGGCATGAAAAGAGCATCCCCTGTAAAAACTGCATCTTCAATTAAGTAACTCGCACAGGCCGGAGTGTGCCCTGGGGTAAAAAGAACTTTAAATGAAAATGAACCCGCTTGAGCTATTTCATTTTCTTTAAAGAGTTTATCAAACTGACTTCCATCCGTTTTTAGAGATTTGAGGTTGAAAATAGGCTGAAATACTTTTTGCACTTCAGTGATCCTCTCACCGATTCCAGTCTTGGCTTGGGGAAAATATTTTTTTAAAAGCTGCGCACCTGAAATGTGATCGGCATGTGCATGAGTTTCTAAGATCCAATGAACTTTAATTGATTGTTCTTTGAGAAAACCCACCACGGTCTCAACAGATTTTGAGGTGAGGGTGGAACCTGCTTGGTCATAGTTCCAAACGGGATCAATCACGATTCCATCTCTCGTGCTGCCGTCCCAAACGATGTAGGTGAGAGTAGAAGTCTCTGGATCAAAAAAATGCTGAATGCTGATCATATGAGTTTCCTGTCACGCAAAAGTTTAAAAAGAAACATCCCGCCAAAAAGCCCAACGGCAAAAATAAGAGGAGTCGCTTGCAAAGTCCCCAGTGAAGTGAGTGCGGGGCCTGGGCAAAATCCGGCTAATCCCCAACCCATACCAAATAAAGCGGCCCCTATGATCAGCGGCCTATCCACTTTTTTGGGCTCTGGAATCTGTAGTTTGTCTTCGAGGATAGGTTTTTCCTTTTTAAGCACTAAACGATATGCAATCGAGTAGACACCAATGGCTCCCACCATGACAAACATGAGACTTGGATCCCAGTCTCCAAAAATATCTAAGAAGGCCAGAACTTTTTTGGGCTGAGTCATTCCAGAGATCGCAAGCCCCACCGAGAAAATGAGCCCTGTTACATAGGCGCCGAGAGCTGCTTTCATAATCCCCCCAAAAGATGTCGAACCACTCCCACAGTGAGAGCCCCCATTGCCATAAAAACTAAAGTCGCAACGATGGATCTCATTGAGACTCGACTGATACCGCAGACGCCGTGGCCGCTTGTGCAACCGTTACTGAGTCTGGTTCCAAATCCGACAAGTAGACCCGCTAGTAGAATGGCCCATGAGGGCATGGGTAGCATTTCAAAGTTTTCGGGTTTAAGTCGATACATCAAAGCTCCGCCTGATAAGAGCCCAGCTAAGAAAAAAGCTCGCCACAAAATATCTCTAGGGCTCCAATTTAAAATGCCTCCGATAATTCCACTGACTCCCAAGATTCGGCCGTTGAGCAGCCAAAGAAGACCGGATGCCAAACCGATAATCGCACCTCCAATTAGGGCCGAGTTCATTTTCTATAACCTTCCTTTCAGCATCCCTTCCCAATACATCGCAGGAAGAAAATGTTTTTTGAGAATATACATGCTGGTTCTCTCTTCCGATTGATCAAAGGGAAAACTTTCGCAAGGGTTTCCGTCGTAATCAAACTCTGCCAGGATGACTTTTCCGTAGCGTGTGACGAGTGGACAAGAAGTGTATCCATTGTATTTCGCGCTGAGAGGCTTACCTTGAGATAGGTCCAAGAGATTTTCCACAACGGTCGGTGCCTGTTTTCTAATGGCTGCTCCGGTTCTGGAAGTTGGAAGTGATGAAGCATCTCCAAGGCCAAAAATGTTAGAGTGTTTAGTGTGTTGCAGTGTGAATTTATCGACCGAAACCCACCCATCTTTGTCAGCGAGCGGACTATTTCTAATGAATGCTGGGGCTCCCATGGGGGGAGTCACGTGTATCATGTCATATTTAAGGATCTTTTCCTCTTGGGTCTCTATGTTTTTAAAGTGGGCTTCTCGCTTTTTTCCATCGATAGCAACAAGGTTGTGTTTGAACAAAGTGTGAATGTCTCTTTTTTGAACGATAGCAGCGAGTTTCTCTGCATACTTCTTGACACCAAAAATCTGAGCCCCAGCTGAAGCAAACATCACTTCGCAATTTTGGCGAATATGCATTTTTCGAAAGTAATCCTCAGCTAGGTACATGATCTTTTGCGGAGCTCCTCCACACTTAATCGGTGTATTCGGGAAAGTGAAGATGGCTCTACCGCCTTTAAAGTTGTGGATCTCTCTCCATGTGCTTTCAACAGTATCATAAGAGTAATTAGAGCAGACTCCATTTTGCCCCAGAGTTTCTTTAAGTCCTTGTATTCGATCCCAAAAGATCTCCATCCCTGGGGAAACGACGAGATATTTGTAGCTCCACTTTTGGCCGGTTTGGGTGACTAAAGTATTTTGTTCAGGTTGAAAGCTTGCGACTGAGTCTTGGATCCAATTCACGCCGCGTGGAATGACTTCAGATTCTCTTCGTTCAGATACCTCTTTGGGAAAGACGCCTCCACCGACGAGTGTCCAGATCGGTTGATAGTAGTGAACTGAAGAGGGCTCGATGATAGAGATAGAAGAGAATACTTTCTTTTGGGCAAGTCTTGCAGCAACTGTGATTCCACCTGTGCCACCACCGACGATAAGAACTTCAGAGAAATTTTCGAGTTTCGCGATCACGTGGCCTCCTAGATTTGAGTCAATATTTTCCGTCTCAGGAATAGCTTCGTCAATTTTTCTTTGCGGGCCTAGGGGGAAGGGGAATGTAAGGGTTTTCTGGCCATGGATGTCTCGGGTAATTACGGCTCAGCTCTTTTCTAATCGTCGGATAGTGCTTTTCCCAGAATCCCTTGAGATCGCTTGTGACTTGAACTGCGCGATAGTTAGGAGCTAATAAATGAACAGTCAGAGCCACTTTTCCGTCACAAATCTGGGGTGGCTGTGTCAAACCAAAGAAATCTTGTAGCTTCGATTCGACCCAAGGGGGTTTCCCCATTTCGTAATGCACAGTGGCCTTTCGTTGATTGGGAAAGACAATTTGTGTGGGGCATTTTTTCTCAAGAAGATAGCTCTGGTTTTCAGTGAAAAAACTGCGAAATTCATCAAAACACTGTTCAGCGGTGATCTCTTTCAAACTTCGTTTGCCCGCAAACCATTGTTGAGTAAATTGGGATAGATGGGTTCCTCTGACTTCAAGCCCTAGGCCTAAAGTTTTGTTAAAAAGATCCGCTCTAGCGATCTCATTTTCCATTTCATTTTGAGTGAATAGATTCTTGAACAATCCAATCCAGTCCATCACCGATTGCTTTTCTAATTGAGTCGGGTGCGAATGCAAAATCTCTCCTACTAAAAGCTCAAAAACTGCCATTTCATTCATTATAGGTCGTTCGGAGCTATCGATTACGATTTGTCCTATTTTTATCTGTGAATTAGAGAAAACCCTTTGTCGTTCTCTGTCCCAGCCGATGATTTCAGAGTCCTCAAGCGGGGAAGGATTAAGATCAAAGAGCCATGATTGTTGGATAGGCACCAGTGAAGTCAGAGAAATAGTGGAATGGGTTCCTCGCTTAAGTTCTTGCAAATCAAGCGCAATGCAATAAGGCTCTTTCGGACTAAAATGAAATGTTTCGCGCGTGTTGAGTGTGGCAGTTTTCCCTGCGCTCAATACAAATTCGAATGAAGAGTTTGATTGAGTGTGAGCCGATTTTTTCGAGGGCTTAGCTTCGGCAACTCGGTCAGGAAAAGCGGTTAAAAGTGAAAATGAAATTCTGTCAGACTCCACAGTGATTTGTGATGTCTTGGGTTTAGGAGAACGCTCAAAGTTAGCTTCTAGTTGCTTTCGTAATTTTTGCGTTAAAAAATCTAGCGGGCGATTTATTTGCTCCGTGGCATCAAGGGTTTCTAACTTTCCCTCTGAGATCAAAGCGGCCAGCGTAAGCCCTTTATCCAAACATCCGTTTTCTCGGCATTCAATTAAAAATCTTGCAATCCTAGGGTGAAGGCTCAAGTTTTTCATCTCAATGCCTATGGGGGTGAGTTCGCTTTCGATTTTGTCCGAAGTTAACGCCCCCAATTGATAGAGGAGTTTTTGGGCTGATTCGATTGAACTCAGTGCCGGGCTCTCAAACCATTCAAAATGTGAAATTTGTTTTATGCCCAGAGCCTTAAGCTCAAGAATAGGTTGTGTGAGATCTGCCCTGTGGATCTCTGGAGTGTCGAACGCCGTCTTAGTTTCAAATTCATGCTTAGAGTAGAGTCGATAGCAGGTCCCGGGACTTGTTCGCCCTGCACGCCCCGCTCGTTGAATCGCTGATGCTTTAGATGTGTTACGAGTCGATAACCGAGGTATTCCTGTCCACCACGAATAACTTGCCACTCGCTGAAGACCGCTGTCGATGACACACTTTATCCCGGGAATCGTGACCGAAGTTTCGGCCAGGTTAGTGGATAAAATCACTTTCCTTTTGTCCTGAGGTTTCAGGGCTCTTTCCTGTTCCTCTTTCGCAAAGTCCCCATGTAGACCCAAAGTCTGAAAACTGAATTGTCGACTTAAAGCCTCCAATTCTGCTTCGCACTGTCGAATTTCTCGAAGCCCAGGCAGGAAAACCAAACAGTCTCCTGAACCATTGAGAGTGAATTCCTTTCGAATAGCTTCTTTGACTAACTGGGGAAGAGGTTTTTCCGATTCATTGGATTCGAGGTATTTAATCTCGACGGGGAAAAGGGGAGAGCTCAATTGAAGAACGGGGGCCTCAGATAAAAAGCTCTTAAGATTTTCAATTTCAAGTGTGGCCGACATCACAATGATTTTGAGATCGGGTCTCGAGGTTTTTTGGAGCCGACGAAGAAAACTCAAGCTTAAGTCGGTATGAAGATGCCTTTCATGAAATTCATCGAGGATTACAGCAGATACGCCCTCGAGCATGGGATTACTGATTATTCGTCTCATGAGCATTCCTTCTGTTAAGTACAGAAGTCGTGTCTTATCTGAATAGCTTTTTTCAAATCGAAAGTGGTACCCGACCGTATCACCTACTTTCGATTCATCTTCCTCAGCGACTCGAAGAGCCGCGAATTTGGCAGCTAAACGTCGCGGTTCTAAGACCCAAATTTGTGAGTTCGATTTATTCCAAGGGGATTGTAATAAATAAGGGGGGAGTCGAGTGGTTTTTCCAGATCCAGGGCTCGCCTGAAGAATGAGTGACGACGAGGTCACGAGGGCTTCGGCGCAGGCGGGTAAGAGTTCATCGATGGGCAGATTTATTTTCATTTCAATGGTTAATGCCTAAGCGCGTTAGTAGAGACAAGGGAATTTATCATTTTTTTAGGCTGGTGCCACGCGGCAAACTGGTGAATCCTCAGGAATAAAGATAAACTTAATTATCACCCATTCCAATATCTAATCAAAATACGGAGAGATACCATGGCTCAGTCAGGCACTGTTTTGAAGATGTTTCCTGAAGTGACTCCCTACTTCATTTCTTCCGTGAATCTCGCTCGGCCGAAGCTGTGGATTGTACTGCCTGCATTCAACGAGGAAGAGAATTTAGGAAAACTCATTGAGTCGATCGCTTACAGATTGAAGGGGCATTCTATGCGCTATGAGATTATCGTAGTGGATGATGGAAGTTCCGATGAAACCGCTCGCGTGGCTCAGGGTTTTCAATTTCAATTGCCAGTCACGGTAATCACTCACACTACCAATTTAGGTTTAGGAGCCACCATGAGAGATGGCTTTGAATATGTCGCTCAGAAAGCGGAGCCTACCGACATTGTGATTGCGATGGATGCTGATAACACACATAACCCCGGTCTGATGGGGCAGATGGTCGAATGTCTCAGTGAGGGGAACGATGTGGTGATTGCTTCTCGCTATCAGAATGGCTCTCACACTAAAGGTGTTCCAGGTTATCGACAACTGCTCAGTCTTGGGGCCAGCTACTTGTTTAGGGTTTGCTTTCCCGTTAAAGGTGTTCGGGATTACACTTGTGGTTACAGAGCTTATCGAGTGGGCTTAATACAAGCTGCTTTTCGACGATATGGGAACGAATTTATCAACCAAAACGGATTTGAGTGCATGGTCGATATTTTAATTAAATTAAGAAAGTTAGATGCTATTTTCAGAGAAGTTCCCTTGGTTCTTCGGTATGATTTAAAAGTAGGGGCTAGCAAGATGAAAGTTGTGAAGACCATTATGCGCAGTTTGGTTTTGATTGCAAAACATCGATTGTTTCCAAGTGTCGCAGTCTAGAGAGGACAAACTGTTTGAAAATTTCTTCTCAAAAGGAAAATATTCCTCTGAATCTAAATCTTGTTTTCAGAAAAATGGGAGCCTCCATTTTGAGAGCGGATTCTAGCGCTCAGAATGATGAATCAAAAGAGACTGATTTTTGGTCCTGTTTATATTTACGAGAGCAACCCTTCACAGATATTGTTCCTCGGGCAGTTCTTGTGGGGGATTCTCACATTGTCGCACAGTTCAAGAAAGTCGATTCTTATTTAGAGCTTAACCGAAAGTTACAGTCTTTCATGCCCACTTTGTTTATGGCCCAAACCTCCTCAGCGTTGGATCGAGGTGGTTTGCCCGGTGAAAGAACTTTGCACAGCCCACTCTTTCCTTCCTTGCATTTGAAAGCAATTTCGAGTGCTCGATGCGTTCTTAGTTTTCATCTTGAGCCTTTACTGGTGGCTATCGCCAATCGAGTTCCTGCAATTTTTATCAGTGGAAGAGAGGGTGACGAGACCCTTTTAGCTAAACGCATGGGAATCCCCACTGTGGTGGGTCAAGATCCTGCAAAACTTGTTGCAGAAATTGAGATGTATTTTACGCATTACTCTTGGAAAAAAATTGATGATTTTTGTCGTCAAATTAAACAAGAGCTAAATCTCCCAATAGAGATTTCAGCACCAAGGGGAAATTTGCTTCCCTCCCACAAAACTTTTAATGTCTGCACTATCACCGACTTCAATTATTTACCCTTCTTTCTTGGGTTTGTTGAAAATGTTAATCGAGCCTCAAATGGGAATTTCAGATGCCATGTTTTGGCTTTAGACCCTCAAGTTTCCCAAGCCATAAACAAAATTAAGCTCGCTTCAAAAGTCGATGTGACATTGATTCAAAAGTTGTGGACCCCTGAGGAATGGGAGATCGTGAGAAGCCGCAGCATGGGGAATAGGGCCTTCTCCACAAAACCTCGGCTCATTTCGAAAGTTCTTAAAGAAGTGGGCGGGCCTGTCTTTTATTGTGATTCGGATGTCTTCTTTTTTGAAAGCGTAAGTCAGCTTCAGAGTGTCATGGGTGATGATCAGCTTGTGCTTTTTCCTCATTTAAATGACCAATATCCAGCGGCTCAGTTGGATGGTCTTTTTAATGCTGGCATGATAGCGGCGGCTCCAGGAGCTGAGCCCTTTTTGGATTGGTGGGGCGAACTGTGTTTACGAAACTGTGGGTTTGATCACGAGCATGGCTTAGTGGGTGACCAAGCTTACTTAAATCTCGCCCCAATTTTGTTCGAGAAAGTTAAAATTTACAAAGGACACAACCACAATGTGGCTCGCTGGAATAGCCAAACCTTGAGACTAGATCTCGACCTAAAGGACAAAGAAACACCTATCATCGAAGAGTGCATTCCTGTTTCAACTTATCATGCTGCTTTTTGCGATGAGCGGGGGGTTTATCAAATGAAGTTTTTGTGGGATCAGTTAGTGAGTTTTTTCTCACCTGCTTATTCCCTAGGTACCTCGAAAGCTCTCGCAGATAACGTTAAGTTTCAACAGGCAATTTACTGGTCTTTTTGGGATTATGTTTCAAAGATAGATCGTGTTCTTCAGCGCCCGTTGTTGCTTAAATTGTTCGGAAACCAAAAGTATGATCCCGATGGGTGGTTTAGCGAAAAGGGGCGAATGGCGCTCAAAGTTTTGGTTTCGGTCAAAACGCTAATGAATCAGCTTAGAATTAAATCCAAAGAAGCTCCTGTAGCAGGACCCAAATCAGGGCACCCGAGTGTTTCTGAGGCTTGGGTTGAAAGCAATTTAAAAGCCCTAAAAAGCCCTCCAAATTCTTCCCCAGAGACCGCAAAAGTTGCCTAGTCAAACTTGATACATTAAAAATATCAATAACCTATTGAAATTACTTGAATCGAAGCCCCTTTCGTTGCGTTTAAAAAGGCTTTGTGTTAGACCATCACTCTTATGTCAGAAAACTTAGCGAATCGCCCCGAAAATACGGAACCCGAAAACCCGAAGAAAAAGATTGGACGTCTTCCCTACGGTAAGGGAAAGTTACCCAACTGGTCCAGCCGAAATAGCCTTTGGACTTGGATACTTTTTGGAGTGTCTGTCATTCTTCTAGTGTCCGTTTATTCAAAACCCGATTTTGCTTCAAAGGAAGTCGGCTATAGTGAGTTTCGAGCCAAGATAAAGTCAGGGGAAATCAAGAAAGTAATCCTCTCTGAAAATTTAATTAAAGGTTTAACAGAGGAAGCGACAAAGCCGTTTTCTGCGACTGCGGATAAAACAGCTAATCGAACTCCGAGTGTCGCTTTTTATGTCACAATTCCAGTCGAAGACCCAAAGTTAGTCGACTTAATGGAGGAAAAAGGGGTCTCTTACGAGCAAGAAAATGTGATGGTGAAAAACTTTTTTTGGCATTGGATTCTGCCTTTCATGGGGCTCATGCTTATTTGGCGTATTCTTTTCTCGAAGGCTTTCAAAATGGGTCCTGGCGCAGGGATCATGAGTTTTGGGAAGAATCGAGCCAAGCTAGTCGTTGATGATTCCAAAAAAGTGACTTTTCAAGATGTTGCTGGTGTTGACGAAGCTAAAGAAGAACTTCACGAGATTATAGATTTTCTTAAAACCCCTCAAAAGTTTAGAGCTATTGGAGGAAAGATTCCCAAAGGCATTCTGCTAGTCGGGCCTCCAGGTACCGGAAAAACCTTGCTTGCCAAAGCCGTCGCGGGTGAGGCTGGCGTTCCGTTCTTCTCGTTGAGTGGATCAGAATTTGTGGAAATGTTTGTCGGGGTGGGCGCGGCGCGGGTCAGAGACCTTTTCGGCCAAGCCGTGGAGAAGGCTCCTTGTATTATTTTTATCGATGAACTGGATGCTATTGGAAAAGTTCGAAGCGCAGTTTCTCCCATGGGCGGACATGACGAGCGAGAGCAAACACTCAATCAATTGTTAGTTGAAATGGATGGCTTCGACACCCGCACAGGGGTCATCATCATGGCTGCGACAAACCGTCCGGAGACTTTAGATCCTGCATTGTTGAGAGCGGGGCGATTTGACCGTCAAGTCCTTGTTGACCGACCAGATATTAAAGGACGGGAAGCTATCTTAAAAATTCACTCTCGTAACGTTAAGTTAGTTGAGGGCTTAGATCTTCATGTGGTTGCGGCGAGAACCCCGGGATTCGTAGGGGCAGACCTAGCCAACGTGGTTAACGAAGCCGCACTTTTGGCGGTTCGTAAGAACAAACAGGAAGTAGAAATTTCAGATTTTGATGAAGCTATCGACCGGGTGATTGCAGGGCTTCAGAAGAAAACCAGACTTATCAATGCTAAAGAGAAAAAAATAGTTTCTCACCATGAAATGGGCCATGCATTGGTCACTTATTTTACCCAAGGAGCTGACCCCGTTCACAAAGTTTCCGTGATTCCCAGAGGATTTGGGGCTCTTGGATATACAATGGCACTTCCAAAAGAAGACCGATATTTGATGACTCGTGAGGAACTTGTAGCTCGTATCGATATTTTACTGGGCGGACGAGTTGCCGAAGAAGTTGTATTTAACGAGGTTTCGACCGGAGCTCAAGACGACCTTCAAAAAGCGACCGATATTGCTAAAAGAATGGTTATGGAATACGGGATGAGCGAGGCTTGTGGGCCGCGTACTTTTAGTGCGGAAAGGTCCACTTTTATTCAATCTGCAGCTGGGCCGATGAGTTTTCAGAAAGAGTTTAGCGAAGCGACGGCTGAGAAGATTGATCAAGAAGTGAATCATATTCTTCATGCAGCTCATCGAAGAGTTCGTGAGCTCATTGAGAGTAAAAAGGACCTGCTCGTTCATGTTTCAGCGATTTTGACTGAAAAAGAAGTTGTTGAGGGCAAAGAGTTAACGGACCTTATTCAGGCTTTTGAGAACCCAGAAGTGGCGAAAGTCGCCCAACAAACGGGGTTTCACAGCGACGGGGAGACAACTGATAAAGTGGAGGGAGCAGTGACAGAGTCCAGTCAAGCTGCCCTTACTACCGTTAAATCGGATGTCCCAGAACTCCCCCATTGATTAACTAAGGCCCTATGGGTAAGATGTGGCGTTTTTTTGAAAGAGGGAAAATCTAAATGGCTGAAATGAAACAAAAAATGGATGTTCGTACTTACACACGTTACGTTGAAAAAGGTCAGTTAAAAGACTCTGATATTCAAACTCATCTAAAATCCTTACCTGATGAAACTGAGAATGCAGTGTGGGTGGATGTTTCGGTTGAAGATGCTGAGCTCCTTGATGATAGCGTTGAAGATTCTATCGAAGAAGAAACAGTCGAAGCTTCTGCTCCAGCGCAAACGGTGGTTGAAGGCACTTGAAAAACGATGGTGTTCCCATAGTTAAGGAAGGGGTTCCCTTCCTTCTCATAGCGTTGGCGGCCTCTATTGCTTTTTGGTACGGGGGACTTTGGCCAATCAGTGCCCTTTTTCTAGTCGGAACTTTTTTCGTAGGTTGGTTTTTTAGAAATCCTGAAAGGCTTGCGCCTGTGGGGTCAAACTTAGTTTGCTCCCCCGCCGATGGCACCGTTATCTCAGTTGGGAATGCGAAAGAGAATGAATTTCTTAAAGAGGAGATGCAAAAGATCAGCATTTTCATGTCCATTTTTGATGTTCATGTTAACCGAGTTCCCATTGATGCTACTGTCAAGAATATGAAACACCATCGCGGTCGTTTCATGGTGGCTTCTGAGGATAGAGCTTCAGAAGAGAATGAACGAAACTGTATTTTGTTAGAGACAGGCAGTGGAATTAAGTTGGTGTTAGTTCAAGTCGCTGGACTCGTCGCTCGACGAATCGTCTGCTATCCCTCGGTTGGATCTTTTTTGTTAAAAGGGCAACGCTTGGGACTTATCCGTTTCGGCTCTCGTTGTGACATGTACTTTCCCAAAAGTGCGCAGATTCTAGTCAAAGTAGGTGATAAAGTGCTTGGCGGCGAATCTCTTCTTGCTGATTTAAAGGGGTGATAGATGGGGCCCAGGGATCGTAGAGCTTATATTTTGGTTATTCCCAGTCTGTTTACCACTGGGAATCTTTTTTGTGGTTTCTATTCCATTATCCATTCCTTTGCGGGGGAATTTGAAAACGCCGCTTATGCTATTTTTTTAGCAGGTATTTTTGATGTCCTAGATGGGCGAGTGGCTCGATTTACCCAAAGCACTAGCAAATTTGGAGTCGAGTACGACTCGATTGCTGATGTGGTTTCCTTTGGCGTGGCCCCAGCCGTTCTTGCCTATGTTTGGGCACTCCAGCCCTTTGGACGTTTAGGGTGGGCCAGTGCGTTCTTTTTCGCTGCCTGTGGAGCACTCAGGTTAGCTCGGTTTAATACGATCGCTAATGAGCTTCCCAAGGCCTATTTTTTAGGACTCCCTATCCCAGCGGCTGCTTATTCCATCGGAGCGGCTTACATTGCCTTTGCTCAACTAAACTTTGAGTATGCCCCTCATGTTCTTCTAATTTTATCTCCTCTATTAGGATTTTTGATGGTCAGCAGTATCCGGTACCGAAGTTTTAAGGACCTGGACTTCAAAACGAAAAGAAGTTTTATCTGGCTGGTGTTAATTGTGATTGGAGTTGCTCTGATTGCCACACAACCTGAAGTGGGTATTGGGCTGGTTTTTGCGTACTATGTTTTAGGGGGAGCTCTGAGAGAGATATATCTCTTTATAAAAAATCCAAGTGATAGACAGAAAAAATATATAGCTCCTCAGTTTGTCACGACCGATTCTCCACAGGAGCCGCCAAGGGGTCATTTATGAAATTAACTCATTTAGAAGGCATTGAATCTTTTGCGATTGTGGGGGCTACGGGGCTTGTGGGCCAAGAGATGCTGGATCTTTTGTGTGAGCAAAAAATCAAATTTCCGAAGTTGAAATTGTTAGCGAGTGAACATTCGGTGGGAGAAAAGATCGATTTTGGTGGTGAAGAGATTGAAGTTGAGGAGTTGACCTCAGAAAGTTTCAAAGATGTCGAAGTTGCGTTCTTTTCAGTGCCCAATGATGTGACTCAAAAATATGTGCCTAAGGCCGTGGACAGTGGTTGCTTAGTCATTGATGATTCTAGTGTATATCGGCAAAAACCGGAACTGGGCTTAATTGTGCCTGAGATTAATGGTGCTTTATTAAAAGATTACAGTGAAAAAATCATCTCGGTTCCTAATTGCACGACGACTCCTTTAGTTTTAGCTCTTAAGCCTCTTGAAGATCAGTATGGAATTGAGAGAGTTGTTGTGAGTAGTTATCAGTCAGTGTCTGGGGCCGGAAGAAAAGCGTTCGAAGAGCTTTCGATGCAGACTGCGGCGTTACTTAATGGTAAAGAGGTCGAAATTTCAGCTTTTCCGCATCGAATTGCTTTTAACTGCATTCCTGAGATTGGTAACGTATTGGACAATGGAAACACATCCGAAGAAGAGAAAGTTATCCAAGAGACTCGAAAAATTTTGGAGTTGCCTGATCTCAATATTTCCTCAACAGCGGTTAGGGTGCCCACGTTTTCTGGCCATGGTTTAAGTGTCAACGTTGAACTAAATAATGATTTTAAATCTATTGAGGAAGTTAGAGAACTTTGGGACAAATTTTCTGGTCTTAAAGTCATCGACAATCCCTCTCATCACATCTATCCCACAAACGTAGAGTGCTCTGGCAGTGACTATACTTTTATTGGTCGTGCTCGAAGAGATTCTTCGGTGAAATCAGGGCTTAACTTTTGGGTTATTACGGACAACTTGAGAAAAGGTGCTGCCCTTAATGCGCTTCAGATTTTAGATGTTCTCTACAAATATCGGAGGATGAGCTGACAGCTCATAGATGTTGTGAGTGAGCAGGAAGTTAGTTCATCGCACTCGCCCAATATTCTTCTAAAAATAGAATATGATGGCACCGACTTCGTGGGGTGGCAGCGCCAGCCGGATGGACCTACCATACAATCCACTATCGAAGATTTACTTGAAGAGATTTTAGAAAAGAGAGTTGTTCTCTACGCATCGGGGAGAACAGACAGCGGGGTTCATGCTAGATCTCAATTTGCCATGTTTCGCGGAAGTGATAAGTATGAGCCTGAGCGTTGGGCTCGGATGTTAAATTTTCGCTTGCCCCCCTCGATCCGAGTCTTAGATTCTCGGCAGATGCCTGATAATTTTCATGCTCAAAAACATGTCATCTCGAAAACCTATGAATATCGTGTTCTGAATAGAAAAATTGCAAGTGCCCTGGACCGTGGGGTTCATTTTTATCCCGGGGAACTAGATTGGGAAAAAGTGAGAGAGGCCATCCCTGCATTTTTAGGGGAACACGATTTCAAAGCATTCCAGGGGGCCAAAGCGGAAGTTAAAACTACGGTGAGACGAATTGAGCGATTCGAGCTTCATCAAACTGGGCCTGATCTTTATGTTTTTGAGATCCAAGGAAATGGATTTTTGAAGCATATGGTGAGAACTATCATAGGGACCTTACTTCAAGTGGGAGAGGGAAGGATTCAACCTTCGGAGATACCCGGAATCATTGCTTCTAGAGATCGCCGCAAAGCAGGACGAACAGTGCCTCCCACCGGTCTTTTTCTAGCCAAAGTAGTTTACCCCACTCACTTCGGATTGAACTGATTTCGTTAAGGTGGCAAGATAGGGCTATGTGGATTGAACCCAAAAGTCGCCTCTCTTTAGGTTGGTGTTTTGGGCTAGCGATTATTCTGCATCTCACTCTGGTTAGTATTAAATGGCAGGGTTTTTCTGAACCCTTAAATTCTTCCTCAAGCTCCAGTGAGCCTATCGAAATTGAAGCCTTACCCAAGGAAAAGCGTAAGCCAGTCGTGCAAACCAGCAAATCAACTGAGGAGGATTCAGTTTCAGATCCGGCGGAGTTTGCAGGAGAGTTTAGAAATCGAGTAAAAAAACAGATGCAAGCTCCTTTGACAGGGCCCTTTCAAGAGGGGAAGACCGTGGGAGGTCAACACGCTGAGGAATCGGAAGGAACGAAGAAGTCCGACGGTGATTTTGCTGAAGATGGGGAGTTGTTGGCTGAAAAGGGAAGCGGACCTAAAATCTCAGAGCTAATGGTGATGGGTCGATCTCCACATTTTCTTTCGGACAAGATCGAGAAGGGTAATCAGACCATTCTAAATACAGATAAATTTTTGTATGCCTCCTTTATCAATCGAATTGCGGAAGAGGTCTATCAACCCTGGGTAAGACATATTGGGGATTCTCTGAGAACCCTCGGCGCTTCAGGGCGAAAATTAGAGAATAATATTTATGTCACGAAGCTCAATGTCTCGATGGATAAGCGTGGAGAAATCACTGGGATTCAGATCTTATCAAGTTGCGGGGTAATTGCTATTGATGAAGCTCCCAAAAAAGCTTTTTGGGAAGTGGAGCCTTTTCCGAACCCACCCATCCAACTCATCGAAGAGGATGGTTATATCAGGCTAGTGTATGAGTTCCATTTCGAATGGAAGTCCTCGGGTTTCAATATCGTTCCAATGACGATTTAAATCTTTCATTATGGTTTTTTAAAAGTAAATCCACAGGGTTTATTAGGCGAGACTAAATCTCTGTCTTTGATATCTTGAGGTGTGATAGGAAAAGTTCGGCAAATATTGGGACGATCCTCGTAAACACTACATCGGCTGGTCACATCATCCCAATGAGGACACTGAAAGAGAAGTTTACAGCTTGTGCTGCAGTGTTGGCACTCTCCGGTTAAGCCATAATGTTTTTGCAGCGCATGGGCAACTGAAGGGAATATGCTCAAGAAGCCTCTTCGAAATTTTCCCCTAATTAAAGTTCTTCCTTTTGCGCTAAGAATCCCATCTTTTGAAAAAGCAATTTTAAGAAAAGGAGGGGTCCGCTCCCAGACGTGCCAAGTTCGTCTGATCCACCTGACTTTAAGCAGAGACTTAACTAAACCCTCGTTGCTGGACATGTTGTGTTCCCGGTTGAAGTTAATAGCTTTTAAGCCGTGACTTGCCCCTGTTTTATTTTATCTCGACGTAGTTCTAAAGACAGTATTTTTAAGAAAGAGACGAAAACAGCCGCAATAATAGGCCCCAAAAAGATACCAGTGGGACCCATCAGATTCACTGCACCTAACACGCTGATTAGGGCCAACATAGGATGCATTTGAGCGTGGTCCTTCATGATCAGTGGACGAATGATATTATCGATCGTCGCAACTATGATCCCGCCAATGAGCATAATAGAAAAGTTACCCCAGCTTCCATTAATGCCGAGATAAAGCGTCGCTCCTATCCAAATAGGTGCTGAGCCAACTAAAGGAACCATCCCAGCTACGACTGTTATCGAGCCAATCAGAAGTGCATTGGGGAGCCCTGTGATTGCAAAGAGAAAAGCCATTAAGATGGCTTGAGCTAAGGCGCTTGCAAAAAGTCCCAAAACTACACCCCGACAGGAGGTTTCAAAGGCGTTATAAAGCTCAACTGATCTTTCCAGTCCTAGTGGAGATAATGAGCTTAAGAATCTCAGAAAGTTGGCTCCATCTAAAAGGAAAAAATAAGTGCTTAGAATCACGACCAAGAAAGCCATGACAATTCCCGGCATTCCTGAAATGAAACGTCCAATAGCGCCGGATAATTTCTCGATGATGATTTGTAAAAATTCCAAACTCTGCTCGTACAACCAATCCTTATCGATTGGAATGAAAGTCGGTACTTTTGCGATCCATTTTCTTGCGACTGGGCTTTCGATGATCTGCTCGATACTTTGAGTGTTTTTTAGGAGTCGATATTTACTGACAAAAGTGAAGGTTCTATAAGTGGCTGAATAAAGAGTCAGAACAAATGGAATCAGAACTCCTAGCGTGACTGCAAGGGTGACCCAAAGGGCAGACAGTGCACGCGGAAGATGCTTAAGAGAGCGATCAAAGAGTGGATAACAAAGGATAGCAATAATAGCGCCTAGAAGAATAGCTACGACAAAAGGGGCCATCATGCTGAAAAACAAAACGGTGATTCCTAACCCCAAGAAAAGCTGAAGCCAACCCCGCCAAGGTGTTTTTTCGGTGTTGCCCGTTGCCATAATGCAAAACGATACGAGTTTGAGACTCGAGCGTCAACTTACAAACTGCATCTTGAAAACAATTTTAAAGGAGTGCTAAAATAAGTGACCCTATAAACATCTCTGTTACCTTCTCAAGGAAATCATCCATGAAATCTGAATCTTTCGCCTATCATGTTCATCCGCGTCAGGAGTTTACCTCGACCGATCCCAAATTTATGACTCCTGCTGAAATCAAAGCATTCCGGCCCCACCCTTGGGTTGAAGAGCGGGATATGCCTCAGGCCGTAGCACGGGCTCGAACTAGGATGGAAGTGGCAGGGGTCTGGGCCCCGAATCAGATCTTAGGGCGGAGATACTCCATTGGTTGCGTTGCGCTAGAAATTACACAGCGTTGTAATTTAGATTGTACTCTTTGTTACCTCTCTGAACACTCCGAGTCGGTGAAAGATATTCCCATGGAGGAGATCTTTCGCCGAATTGACCAGATTAAGCTTCAGTTTGGCCCTTCTAACGATATTCAAATAACTGGTGGTGATCCTACGCTTCGGAAACGGTCGGAGCTCATGGAGATCGTTCGCTACATTCGTAAGATTGGAATGC
>Ga0214923_10003813_pt1 | contig 18648 bp, 12 predicted proteins | sample LL1510_MetaG_FD_177993 | JGI IMG/M metagenome (GOLD analysis project Ga0214923, IMG submission 177993) | Freshwater microbial communities from Lake Lanier, Atlanta, Georgia, United States - LL-1510 | ecosystem: Environmental > Aquatic > Freshwater > Lake | place: USA: Georgia | collected... | reverse complement strand
ATCGCATTGTTTCGACAGAAATTATATTCTGGATCCATGGAATTCTCATAGTCGTCGGCAGCCGTAAGCAAGTAGTCGTTGGGGATAGTCGTTGTCATTGATATCACAATATAATGATTGAAATAAATAAATCATTTTAAATTGATTTAGTATTATTTTAATACAAATTTAAATTATTAAATTAAAATGTCAAAAATTTAATTTTGACTGATATTTAATTTTTTTATTCCAAATCCAAATAATCAAAGATGTCCGAATCAAAGATATTACAAATTTCAGTAATACGCCACAACCAAATAGCATATTCTTTGACTAAGATTTTTGATAAATAAGGATTAACCGGATACCAATAACGTAAATCATTGGAACATTCATACTCACGAGTGGCGATAGCAATATATTCAGCAGGAACAGTAGATGTCATCGATATCACAATATAATGAATGAAATAAATAAATCATTTTAAATTGATTTATTTTTATTTTAATACAATTTTAAATTATTAAATTAAAATGTCAAAAATTTAATTTTGACTGATATTTAATTTTTTTATTCCAAATCCTGAATATCATTTTCAAAGATATTAAATTTTTCCGTAATCGTCCACAACCAATTAGCATATTCTTTGATTAAGAATAATCTAATCGCATTGTTTCGACAGAAATTATATTCTGGATCCATGGAATTCTCGTAGTCGTCGGCAGCCGTAAGCAAGTAGTCGTTGGGGATAGTCGTTGTCATTGATATCACAATATAATGAATGAAATAAAGAAATCATTTTAAATTGATTTAGTATTATTTTAATACAAATTTAAATTAATAATTATTTTTGTCATTTAAATGTTTTATAATTTAAAATAATTAATAAAAAATGAAATAAATTATTAAATAATAATTCATATTAATAATTATTTATAAGTCATAACATCTTGACAGAAATAAGTTTATAATAAGTACTTATTTTTGTCCTTTTTAATTTTTTAAATTAGAATTGTTTTATAATTTAAAATAATTAATAAAAATTGAAATATTATATAATTTAAATAATTACCCAAATCATAACATCCTGACAGAGATAAGTTTTAATATAAACTTATTTTTGTCCTTTTTTTAATTTTAAAAAATAGAATTGTTTTATAATTTGAAATAATTAATAAAAATTGAAATAATTAATAAAATAAATAATTACCCAAATCATAACATCCTGACAGAGATAAGTTTTAATATAAACTTATTTTTGTCCTTTTTTAATTTTAAAAAATAGAATTGTTTTATAATTTGAAATAATTAATAAAAATTGAAATAATTAATAAAATAAATAATTACCCTAATCATAACATCCTGACAGAGATAAGTTTTAATATAAACTTATTTTTGTCCTTTTTTAATTTTTTAAAAATAGAATTGTTTTATAATTTAAAATAATTAATAAAATAAATAATTACCCAAATCATAACATCCTGACAGAGATAAGTTTTAATATAAACTTATTTTTGTCCTTTTTTAATTTTAAAAAATAGAATTGTTTTATAATTTGAAATAATTAATAAAAATTGAAATAATTAATAAAATAAATAATTACCCAAATCATAACATCCTGACAGAGATAAGTTTTAATATAAACTTATTTTTGTCCTTTTTTAATTTTTTAAAAATAGAATTGTTTTATAATTTGAAATAATTAATAAAAATTGAAATAATTAATTAAATAAATAATTACCCTAATCATAACATCCTGACAGAGATAAGTTTTAATATAAACTTATTTTTGTCCTTTTTTAATTTTAAAAAATAGAATTGTTTTATAATTTGAAATAATTAATAAAAATTGAAATAATTAATAAAATAAATAATTACCCTAATCATAACATCCTGATAAAGATAAGTTTTAATATAAACTTATTTTTGTCCTTTTTTAATTTTAGAAAATTAGAATTGTTTTATAATTTGAAATAATTAATAAAATAAATAATTACCCTAATCATAACATCCTGATAAAGATAAGTTTTAATATAAACTTATTTTTGTCCTTTTTTAATTTTAAAAAATAGAATTGTATTTTAATTTAAAATAATTAATAAAAATTGAAATAATTAATTAAATAAATAATTACCCTAATCATAACATCCTGATAAAGATAAGTTTTAATATAAACTTATTTTTGTCCTTTTTAATTTTTAAAAAATAGAATTGTTTTATAATTTGAAATAATTAATAAAAATTGAAATAATTTATTAAGTAAATAATTACCCTAATCATAACATCCTGATAAAGATAAGTTTTAATATAAACTTATTTTTGTCCTTTTTTAATTTTTAAAAATAGAATTGTTTTATAATTTGAAATAATTAATAAAAATTGAAATAATTAATAAAATAAATAATTACCCAAATCATAACATCCTGACAGAGATAAGTTTTAATATAAACTTATTTTTGTCCTTTTTTAATTTTTTAAAAATAGAATTGTTTTATAATTTGAAATAATTAATAAAAATTGAAATAATTAATTAAATAAATAATTACCCTAATCATAACATCCTGACAGAGATAAGTTTTAATATAAACTTATTTTTGTCCTTTTTTAATTTTTAAAAATAGAATTGTTTTATAATTTAAAATAATTACCCAAATCATAACATCTTGATAAAGATAAGTTTTAATATAAACTTATTTTTGTCCTTTTTTATTTTTAAAAATAGAATTGTTTTATAAATTGAAATAATTAATAAAATAAATAATTACCCAAATCATAACATCTTGACAGAGATAAGTTTTAATATAAACTTATTTTTGTCCTTTTTAATTTTAAAAAATAGAATTGTATTTTAATTTAAAATAATTAATAAAAATTGAAATTACAAATATAATAAAATAATTAGTCATAACATCTTGACGAATTACAATAAATAAAATGTATTTTTGTCATTTAAAATTTCGAAAAATAAATTATACATTTTTTTTGGATTTAATGCTATTACGAAAAATTGCCGGATTTGTCGATAATTTATCCCAATTAATTTTATCTTTATTCGCTTTAAGAAGTGGAATAGCATTAGGATTTTTAGACAACTTCGACCAATTAATTTTATCTTTATTTTTCTTCAACAAGTCAATAGCGTTAGGATTAGCAGATAAATAATTCCAATTAATTTTATCTTTATTTTTTATCAACAAATCGATAGCATTAGGATTTTTAGACAACATAGACCAGTCAATTTTATCCATATTTTTAATCAATAAATCGATAGCATTAGGATTAGCAGATAAAACAGACCAATTAATTTTATCTTGATGTTCCATAAGCATATCGATAGCATTAGGATTAGCAGATAAAGCAGACCAATCAATTTTTTCAAAATTTTGCTTCAACAAGTCGATAGCATTAGGATTTTTAGACATCATAGACCAAACGATATGTTTTTGATGTTTTCGAAGAATATCAATACCAGAGGGATTAGCAGATAACATATGAACATTGATATATTCAAAATTTTGAATTAGCAAATCGATACCATTGGGATTAGAAGAGAGATAAAACCAATCAATATTATCAAAATTGTCCTCTAATAACAAAATAGCATTGGGATTACTGGAGAGAAAATACCAATTAAGTTTGTTGATCTTAATCCAAGACAATAATTTCATTGAAAAGATAAATAAATATAAATTATTTAAAATCATTTTTTGACAAATTTATTTTAAAATAAAACAAAAAAATATAAGGAGATGAATAATAAATCTTTAAATAAAATTTAATAAATAATAGGCATATTTTCTATGTTCTTTTTGTTTAACTAAATAATTAATAATCAACTACTTATATCATAAATTTTACTAAATATTTTCATTATATGTATTGATAAATTTGATGAATTATATTGTTTATTATGATTATCTAATAATAAATTACCTGAAATTCTATCATTTATATATCTAATTCATCAGGAATTGTATTTCTTTTGTTTTTGTTCTGTTATAATAGCGTGAAGATTACGAATATCAGTTTTTTTGAAGTATTTTTAATTATATCATAAATATCATTATCAATATTTTTAAATTCTTCTTTAATAAGATTAATATTATATTTATGTACTGATAATAATTTTATTAATTCTTCTTTTAAATCATTTTGATATGTCTTTATGATAATAAGAATTATAAATACGAGATAAACTTTTTATATATGCTTTTTTGTTTCATCCTTTATAATATTTTTATTAAGTGGTGCTTGTCTTTTTTTAATGGGTTTTAATATAATAAATTATTTTATTTCTTCTTTCTCTTCTTCTGGTTCTATATCATCTTTAAAATTTTTCTATAATATTTTTTTATAATTGTCTCTTTTCTTTTGTAAATATTCTTCACGATTATATAATAATAGTCTTTCCCTAAATTTTTTTTGAACTTCAGCATTTGTTTGAGACATATTTTAATAAATAGTTAAGAATAAATATTAATGTCAATTTTTATATAACATTAAGAACAAAAAAGAAATAAATTTTATTTGTATTTTTGGTGATTGTAATTACCAATAATTAAGGAATATATTTTATTTTATAAAATCCAGCTTTTTTTATACCATCAATAGTTATATTTTTATTATATTCTCCTAATAATAATCTTTTAAAAATAGGAGTTATATTAAATTTATGATTATATTCACCTATATCTATAATTAGATCATTTATAACTGATATATGAATTCTATCATTATAATCATCAGTTTCTATAAAATGTTTAATACACCATTCATCAATTGATATTTGTTGTTTATCATCTGTTTCATCTTTAATAGCTTTAATACTTTCTGGAGGTTCTCTTAAAATATCATCATATTGATTTAAAATATACCAAATATAAGCATTTATAATATTATCATCTCTTACAAAAGATTTAATAGTATCATCTTTAATTTTATAATTTTTTAAATTTGTATATTTGGTTTCTTTTTCATATGCTGAAACAAATTTACTATCATAATTAATTTGTAACATATTTTCATAAATATCTTTTGTAGTAGCATTTATATCATGATTAGCACTAATAAATATAATAAATGGAACTCTGAAACTTTCTTCATTTTGATAATTTTGTCTAACTTCAATAAAATCACCTCCACTAGCTAAACTTTTAAATAATTTAGAATTAATTTTAATATCTTCCGTTTTTTTAATATTATCATCACTTTCACCTTCATTACCTATTAACAAACGACAAAACATTTTATCATATAACCATGATAAATTTTTAGCATCGTGAGATTTATTTTTATTATAAAGAAGACAAGATGTATCAAAAGGTTTAACATATTCACCAAATGCGTTTAATAATAATTCAGTCTCAACACCTTTACCACTGTTTCTTTGTCCTAATTGGAATACCCAATATTTATCTTCTACATTTCCTGCTATTGCTCTTGCTCTTAAATGTGCATTAAATAATCTTTCATCATTATTTGGATATATAGGTATCAATACTTTATCAAATAATAAATTATAATCATCATTATTAAATGGATTTAAATTTCTTTGTATAATCGATAAAAAATTAACATTAAGAGGTAATTCATTATAATTAATTATATTTCTCTTTCTAAAATCCCAAACACCATTTAAAAAAGGTAAATAATACTTATTATTAATCATTAAATCCCGTAAAAAATTATTATCAATTTTAATATCCATACTATTTTTAATACATTTAATAGCATTTTGTTGATGTTTTTGAGATGAAGAATATGAATATATTTTTTTATTATCATTACCATAATATTTAATATCTAAATTTTTAATCATATTAGATAATATTTTATCAACTTCTTTAACATTATTAATCCATATATATTTCATATTATCATAAATATATAATTGATTTTTACATATTAATAATTTATCTTTAAATTTATTAACAATTAAAGAACATGCTCCTTCATCATCATTTGGACTTTCTATTAAATTTATATCATGTTCTATTTTTTTATTATCATTTATTGTTTTATTAATAAATGGTTCATTTTCTATATGTTTGTAACGAAAACCATTAAAAGTATCTCTATAATTTTCTGGTAAAATTATAGAATTATCAAATTTTTTAATTGATAATTCTATTTCAACTCCACATCGTATTTTAACATAATTCTCACAATCATTTAATATATTATCTATATTTATTATATCTTGTTTTAATATTTGCAAACCATCAAATATAGGTGTTATTATATATCTATCATTAATTTTAGGTATTAAATTTAATGAATTAAAATATTCTATCATACAATCTAAACAATTTTTTTCAATAATTTGTAATATTCTACTTATAATTTTCCCTTCTCTATTTGTAATATAATTATTTATTACATCGTCTCTAATTTCATTAAAAATTGGTATATTATTTTTTTCATAAATTAATTTATTTAAATTTTCTTTTATTTCAATTGAAAAAGCTTTTAATCGTTTTGATTTCATTTTATTATTACCATTAATAGTTGCTATTATTATACTTTTCGCAATATCTCGTGTTATATTTTCATCTTTTGCAATTAATTGTAAAAAATCTTCTCTATTCTTATTATATTCTGATAATAATGGAGATATTATATCAAAACTATTAAATAATTGTTCTAAAAATGATGGATGAGCATTTTTTATATCAATGTCATAATATATATTATCACATATTAAACCTCGAATACTTCCTATTAATTGTTGTAATCCTAAACCTCCTTTTGTATATAATCGACCTTTATCATTTGATTTTTTACCATATACAAATGATGTTGGTATATATCCATAATCTGTATTATGTAAATGTGGTGGAATTATAATAATATCAGAAATTTTATATAATATTGTTCTAAAATCATAATTTTCATATCTTCGTTGTAATTTTTCTTGTGGTTCTATAATAAAATTATAATCATTTAAATGTTTCATCAAATAATCAAATTTTTTAATATTAATTTTATCATAAAAAAAATTATTTTTTAAATCAATTGTATTTATTGATGGAATTATATTACTTATATTCATATTATTTATTTTTTTCGTAAGTTGTCTTTAAATATTTAATATTATATGTTTTTTATTATAATAATTCCTTGAACGTTGTTGTTCTTTTTCTTTAAATTCTTTATTCTCTTTATATTTTATTGATTTATATAATCTTAAATATTCTGTCCAATCTCTATCCTTATTTGGTATTTCTAATAATCGTTTTTTTTCATATTCTAATTTTATTTTTAATTCTTCTAAATTTTCTTTTACCATTTATTTAATAAGATTATTTATATAACTTATATTTTTTTTATATAAAAAAAGAGACTAAAATTTTTAAATATAAATTTTTAATATTTTATTATTAAAATGGTAATAAAAAATAAAAAGAGACTGGAATATTTTTAAGAGACTAGAATATAAACCATAATAATATAATGTTTAATATTATGATTGAAATGATAATAAAAATATTACAATTATTTAAAAGAGACTAAGAGACAAAGAGACAGTTTTTATAAAACTATTTATAAACTCTAATATTTTTAATAAATATTTTTATAAATATTTATATATAAAAATCTGAAAGTCAAATACTTTTTTTGAAAATCTGTCTCTTTGTCTCTTTTGTCTCTTTTTATTTTTTTTATTATTAATATGATGTTATTTTATTAACATTTATTTTTTCTCTTTTTTTTTATCAGTCTCTTTTATATATTCCAGTCTCTTTTTATTTTTTTATTATCATTTTCGTCTCTTATTTATTATTTATTTTCTATTTTATTTTTTTCTCTTTTTTTATCAGTCTCTTTTATATATTCCAGTCTCTTTTTTTTTTATTATCATCTCTTATTTTTCTATTTTATTTTTTCTCTTTTCTATTTTCTAGTTAAAAAACCTTCTTATATATATATATATACTCCTTCTTTTAACAAGTTTTAAAAAAAATTATAATTATAATAATAATAAATAAACTAATAATAATAAAATTTATTTTTTTGTTTTTTTGGTAATTGTTTTCTTTTGACTGTTATAAGTCATTTCTGAAACACCTGTTAATTTATTATATTTGATTTCTGCTATTTCATCAATATTATCTTGTATCATATTAATATGAGAAACAATGATAACATTATTAAAATATAATAATAAACTTTTTAAGAATTGTGGAACCATTGAAAGATTATATTTATCAAAATTAACAAATCCTTCATCAATAAATATTTGATTACATAATATTTCATTTTTATTATTAAATAAACTCATTCTTAATGCTAATGAAATTGTGAAATGTTGAAATCCTGAAGCTTGAGTAATTGATATTATTTTCTTTTCGTCAGTATTTATATCATCATTAATTAACCAATTTATATGAATTTTATCATTAACCACATTAATATAATAATCTAATTTAAATGGTTTAGTATCTTTATGACATAAACTTTTAATAATGTTATTAGCTCTTTTAGTTAAATTATTTAAAATATATTTATCATATAATTCAATTTTAAAAGCTTGAAAATTAGTTATAATATCTTCTAAAGTTTCACATATATCATCTATATTATTATAAATATCGCATAATTTAATATAAGTCTGTTTATTGTCATTATTATAACCTGCCATAGTAGATTTTTTAATATAAGTATCATTAAGCGATTTCAATTGTTTTTCAATGTCTTTTATTTGGTCGTTTAATATTAATTTATCTTTTATTAATGATTTAGAACCCTCCAATTTATTATATTCTTTAAATTTATCATAAGTATCAATTAATTTTTTATATTCATAATAATGATATGAATTAACAATTAATTTAATATTATTAATATGTTCCCATTCATTATATAATTCTTTTAATTTATTATATTTAATAATACGAGGTTTAATATTTTTATTATAATTAATATCTTTTTCAATTTGATTAATTATTGTTGAAAGATTATTAATATTATCTGTAATATGATTATATTGAATATTCCATTTATTCCAATTATTATATTTTTGATTATTAATTAGATTTTCATATAATTCAAATGATATAATATTAAATATATGATTAGTATTCTTCAAATCTCTTAATTTATCCTCAAATTTAGTTATAGATTTAGTTAATTTATCTTTTGAAACTATGATTTCATTTAATTCTTTTGTTGTTTTATCTTTCAATTCTTTATTTTTATAATATTCATACCAATCAATATATAAATAATATTTATTTTTCAATTCTTTATTTTTTTCATTACATTCATATAAATATAAATAATCATTGTCATCATTTTCTATACTATCATTTAATAATTTAATATCATTATCATATTTAGAAATAATAATATTTAATTCATTAATACGATTAACCCATGATCTTTTACAACAATATTCACATTTAGGATTAAATTTATATTCATCTTTACTTGTAAATAATAATAGTTCTTGTTTATAAGTTAATAATTCACATTCTAATTTAGATATATTATCTTTAATTAAATAATATTTATTTAAAATTTCATCATCTTTTTTAATATTAACTTCAACTTCTTTAATATTAATTGTATTTAAGAATCGTTTAACAGTAGTTGAAGTTTTATAACTAATAGGAGTTGATGGAATATTAATAGTTAATTGATTTTGTTCTTGTTGTTTTTTAAAACATAATTTAAAATTATTTTCTATTAGAGATAATTCTTTTTTATTTTTATTTATAATTTCTTCTAATTTAATAATTTCTTTTTCATTATAATTATATAAATCATAAGTAATCATCATTTTAATATCAATCATAAAACCATTATTATTATTAATTTTAGTATGAGTAGAAATATAATTATTTAATTCATCAATTGATTTATAATATTTATTAATATCTAAAATACATTGTATTTCATCTTTAATTGGTTTTGTTATTGTTTCAGGTTTAGCAGATACTAATAATTGTTGTTCTTTTTCCAATAATTGTTTTTCATTTAACTTTAATTTTATTTCAGTTAATAATAAATTTATATCTTTATCATCAATCTCATTATAATTAGTCAAATAAGATTTAAGAACTTTTTCTTCATCATCTAAAATAGATAATTCACAAGGTTTATTTATAATTAATGTTATTTCATTTTCATAGTCTTCTTTATAATCATCTTTCAATTTATTCAATATATTAATATCAACATCTTTTAATAAATATTTGATTTCATTATATTTAATTAAAATAGATTGATATTCATCTTCATCAATAATTCTATATTCTAATTCTTTTATTAGTTTATTATAATTTGTATCAAGTATTATAAGATTTTTAGGATTTTTTATATCAATCATAATAGAATTAAATTTTGTTAATAATTCTTCTTTTTGTTTTTGTAAATCAGAAATTAAATCATTGGTTGTTTTAATTTCTTCTTCTGTTAATTCTTCAATTTTATTTGTTGATAGTAATTTTTCATAAACCTGTTTTTTATTTTCAATTGTTCGTTTAAAGTCTTTGTATTTATTACTAGCAGTATTAAATAAAGTTTGTAAATTAAATATATATTCAACATTACTATATTTATCAATTAATTGTAAAGTGGTTAAATGATCCAATTTTAAAATATCATTATCTACATTCTGAGTAATCATGGATGAATGTAAGAAATTATCCATACTACCAAATAATTCTCTAACTGTTTCATTAGAACTTCCATTACCATCCTTATAAATTATCATATCAACATCATTAATAAATTTATAAATTGTCGTTGTATCATTATTCAAACTTGTTTCAAATTTATTATTATCTTTTTGTTTTTTAGTTTTATCAAATTTACGAACTATTCTATAAACTATATTATTTATTTCGATATCTATAATTGTTGATGCTCTTTTTTTATTAGAATTAATAATACTACCTGATAAATTTTTACTTTTAGTTTTATTATTACCCCATATTGCTAATAATAAGATATTATATATTGCTGATTTACCTCTTCCATTTTGTGCTTTTATTAAAAATGTTTTAGCATCTAAATCATGTATATTTAACCAATTTCTATTTTCATAACATAATAAACCGTCCCATTCAATATATTTGATTATAAATGATTTTTTTTGTTCTTTTATTTCAGTATTTGTATTACATAAATCAATTAATAATTTAATTTCTTTATTCTTTTTTCTACATTCATCAATTAAATCATTATTAATTGTTTCATTTAATAATAATGTATCTTTATTAGTTATAAACATTGATAATAAATTATATTTTTTTGGAGTAAGCATTTTTTTAAAATAAGTTAATATATAATCATCATTTACAATTGATGAAATTTCATTACTATTATAAATGTCTTTTGTAATATTATCTATTAAATCTGTTCTAGTATCTGTAATAAAAGATTTATCATCTATTTTAGAAATAATAATAAATTTAATATTATAACTTTTTAATAATATATTTAAATTATGAAAATTAATTTTTGAAAAAGTTTTAATTTCAAGTTTTTTTGGAAATAGTTCTTCATTCTTTTTTATTACATCTTCTAATAAACATTCATATTTGCCATTTTGGCGAATTAATATTTCTTCTTTTTCATTTTCTTTAATATTTATATAACCAATATTATTATAAATATTAATTTCTTCAACTTTCTTATTTTTTAAATGCCATAATAAATAACCGTGGTTTAATATATCTTCTCCATAGTTTTGCTGTATTAAACTTCCTGAATAACCACAAATAGTTTTTTTATAATTAAATACTTGTCTTAGGTGTATGTCTCCTAATAACATAAAATCTAAATTTAAATCTTTTATCCATTCGAGAGGATAAGGTTTTGTATCTTCTCTTATTTCTTCTCCATTATATAATTTAACTTTTGCGAATGTTCCATGAAATAATCCAATCTTATATTCAACATCTTCTATTATCTTTGGAAATTCAGGTAATTCTTGTATTCTTCCACTATTTCTATAAATATCTAATGTTGTATTAATAGCAACATATGAAAAACCTATATTATCAATTATAAATGATTTTGATTCATTTAAAACTATTAAATTTTCAATTTCAAATGAAGATGAATATAATAAATTTGGCATTTCTGTATCACTCTGGACAAAACAATGATTGCCTGGAAATACTATTACCCGTCCTAATCTTGTTAATTCCTGAATGAAAGTTCTATATAGCAATAATCCATGTGATCCGATAACGCTTTTATTATGGAATATATCACCTGTTATTATAATTAAATACTCATTAAATTTCATATGTAGTTCATCTATCTTATTTTTAATTGAAATAATTGTATTATCAAATACTGATTTATATTCATCATATCTTGATTGTATTTTATCACCGTTTCTAATATGTAAGTCTGATAAATGAAATATATATTGTTGTGTTGTTGTCATTATGTAATAGTTAATACAATGATTAATTATCAATTTTTTATATGTTTTTTCATATGTTTTTACAGTCTTTTAGAAATTACTGAAAAATAATATGTTTTTTCAGTAATTTCTAAAAGACTGTAAAAAAAATAAATTAGAGATGGTTTTTGAACTTTTATCCATCAGTTATATAGTGTTGAATTTCAATCAAAGAAGATTTTATTATTTTTTTTCAAAAAATATTTAATAAATATTATTTAGTTATGAATATTATATATTATACAGGCGGGAATATCCCATTCAGTCCTTTTCTAACTATGATAGATGATGTTAGTTTGGTTGATGTTAATTGGAATGATATTCGAAATAAACCTGATTTTTCAAATATCTTCACAACTTCAAATGTCTTTTCCAATACAAGCAATACATTAGCAAACTATAATAATCTTTATAATAAACCAGATTTGTCTATTTATTCAACATCAGCACATTTATCAAATATCTTCACAACTTCAAATGTCTTATCCAATACATTAGCAAACTATAATAATCTTTTTAATATACCTGATTTGTCTATTTATTCAACATCAGCACAGTCATCAAATATCTTCACAACTTCAAATGTCTTATCCAATACAAGCAATACATTAGCAAACTATAATAATCTTTTTAATAGACCAGATTTATCTATTTATTCAACCTCAGCACAGTTATCAAATATCTTCACAACTTCAAATGTCTTATCCAATACAAGCAATACAATAGCAAACTATAATAATCTTTTTAATAGACCAGATTTATCTATTTATTCAACATCAGCACAGTTATCAAATATCTTCACAACTTCAAATGTCTTATCCAATACAAGCAATACAATAGCAAACTATAATAATCTTTTTAATAGACCAGATTTATCTATTTATTCAACATCAGCACAGTTATCAAATATCTTCACAACCTCAAATGTCTTATCCAATACAAGCAATACAATAGCAAACTATAACAACCTTTTTAACAAACCAGATTTATCTATTTATTCAACATCAGCACAGTTATCAAATATCTTCACAACCTCAAATGTCTTATCTAATACAAGCAATAAAATAGCAAACTATAACAACCTTTTTAACAAACCAGATTTATCTATTTATTCAACATCAGCACAGTTATCAAATATCTTCACAACCTCAAATGTCTTATCTAATACAAGCAATACAATAGCAAACTATAACAACCTTTTTAATAAACCAGATTTATCTATTTTTTATACAAAAACCCAGAACGACACTTTATTAAGTTCAAAGCAAAATACATTAAATTCTACAACTGTTTTAAGTGGTATTGGTTCTAATTTAACATCTATTAACTATAATAGTTTATCGAATCTTCCAAGTTATTCAATTACTAATGCTACTGGTGGTTCCTTTACTTCTAATGGTGGAGTTGTTTTGTCAATGCCTACAAGTTATACAGCATTATCAATAGCATCATTGACATCAGCAACAAGTATTATATATAAAGGTGCTGAAATCTCATCAACATATCTTAAATTATCTGGTGGAACTATAACAGGTGATTTAATTGTCAATTCAACAAGTCCTATAATGAATATAAAAGGAACAAGTGAAACAGATATAGCAACATTATATTTAGCAACACCATTTAGTAGTTCATCTGCTTCTAAATGTGCTTTAATAGCACAAGGATTAGGTTCGTCTAGTAGAAGTAAATTTCATATAGCATTAAATAATGTTGCTGATAATACATCTCCTACTAATGATGCTGGTTTAGCAGATTCTGTTTTAACTCTAAATTATAATGGCAATTTGGGTCTTATGAATACAAATCCTATTGATGATGGTGGAACATACTTAAATATTGGAGATAGTTCTGTTGCTAATAATAATGGAGCTTTGATAATCCATAAAAGAAATTCTACTGGTAATTCAAGACATCATAAATTTGGTATGAATTCAAATTTTCATTGGTGTATTGGAGACTTTGGCAATAATAATATTGCTGGAAGTTGGATTAATCAAATTTTCTGTCAATACCAAGCACCATCGATGTCTTTATTTATCAGTTTGAATGGAAATATTACTGCTTATGGTACCTTTTTAACAGGCAGTGACCAAAAATTAAAGACTGATATAAGAACAATAGATAATGCTTTATGGAAAGTTCAACAATTGCGAGGTGTTTATTATACGCATTCCATAGAACAAACTAAAAATATTGGTCTATTAGCTCAAGAAGTAGAAGGGATTGTTCCAGAAGTAGTTGTTTATGATGAAACAACTGATGTTAAAAGCGTCTGTTATCAAAACTTAGTAGCATTACTAGTAAATGCGATAAAAGAACAGCAGGATATTATCGATAATCAGGCAAATCAAATTAAAAATATTATAAATATACTAAATATAAATAACATAAAATAATGGCAACTACATCAAACCAACATTTTTTGGTAAGAAATACTAATATGCGAAATGAGTTATTAAAGCAAACTGATTATTATATGTTAAGTGATGTATATGAAACATTAACAGATGATGAAAAACAACAAATTAAAGATTATAGACAAGCATTAAGAAATCATATCAATCTTAACAGAGATAGATTTTTAGTTGAAGGAATAAATTTTATTGATTTTCCAATACCTCCCTCTTTTGTGAAAGTTTCAATACCGAAATATTAAAAAGGTGTTAAAGATTATCATTATCAATATATTAAATCTATTATAAGAACAAAAGAACAAACACCAAGAACAAAAGGGGATTTATTAAGATTATTGAATAATGTTATGAAATCTTTATTTGGTCGTGAGATTATCAAGACAAAAGCAATAAATAAATCTATAAATAATAAACAGGTTAAAAAATACAACTATTCATTTAATGAGGATTTGTTTAAAAATCATTTGGACTTATTTAAAATATCATTGAACAATAAGAATAAATATAAATATGTCTATATTATCAATGATATTAAAAAGAAATATTATAATGATGTTGAAATAACTAATGAAGATAAAGACGAGTATAATAAATATTTATCAAATAAACATATTGAGATTAATGAGGAACATAAAAGCAATATAAAAGAGCATTTGAAAACCGAAGAAAACTTTAAAAAGATAAATAAGAAACTTGTTAAAGAAAAGGCGCTCGCGCTCGCCAAAGGCACAGAAAAAGAAAAGCAAGAAAAAAAACTAGCAAAAGCAAAACAATAAACCTTTATTTATTTTTATGGTTTTCAATCAACTTTAAAAATACATTCTATACCCTACCTTTTTTGAATAATAATGGATATATAAAATAAACTCAAAAAAGGTAGGGTATATTTTAAGGATTTTTTAATCTACCTTTTTTGAAAATACTGGTATAATATAAATAGAACACTTTTAAGACAAAGGATTTTATTTAACATTTTTAAAAAAAATGATAAGTATATATAAGGATATAATATTTATATAGTATAAATGGAGACCTTAACAGCAGAAGAAAGGGCATTTTTAGAGAAAATGGAAAGGAATAAGAAGAAGCATAATGAAGCACAGAAGAAATATAAAGCAACCCACGCCAAGAAGGTTAAAGAATATAATAAGGAATATCAAGAGAATTTAAAAGAACGAAAAAAGGAAATAATGAAGAAAATGAATAAGATAGAACCAGCAAAACCAGAAGAACCAATAGAACCACTAGAACCCCATTTAATAATAAAACATGATGAACGCACCAAATCAAACGAGAAGGAAGAAGAAAAAGGAAAAAGTAAAACAACCATAAAAGATTATTTAAGCAAATCAAATATTCTAAATAAGTTATTAAAAGGTAAAGATTTGCCCCAACCAGTAAAAGAAGAGTTAAATAAACTATTTTCAAATGAAGTAATAAACGCAAGAAAAATATTAGATGAAATGGATTATTTAAATGATGTTATTTCAACAATCAACAGAATAAAAATAAAATATCCAAATGAAAACACATTTAAGACATATGTAAATATATTGGCAGTGATATCATCATATTTTAAGGATTTAAAAGATGCTTATGAAGCATATTCAAAAATAGCAACAGAAACAGACAAGAATATTAAAGACAAACGAGAAGAGAACACAATAGAAGAATATGAAAAAGATAAGATTATTCCAGTAGGTGAAGAAGAGTTTTTCAAAAATGTCAATAAACTTGATAAAATAGACGATATTTTAATATATGCTCTTTATATATTGTTTCCCGCTCGTCGTTTAGATTATAGAAATATGAGATTGACAACAGAAGAAGACCCAGAAAAACTAAATGAAATGAACTATTTAATAATCCCTAAAATTATATTTGTTTTTAATGATTATAAAACTTCTAAAACATATAAAAAACAAATATTTAATATTTCGATAAACTTAAAGAACATTATAAACAAATATATAAATATCAAAGATTTAAAAGATGGGGATTTATTATTTAAAACTGATGATAATAAAATAATAAGTGAGGGGAACTTTTCGGTGAAAATATCAAATATATTAAAAAAGGTTTATGATGTGCCTATCTGTATAAGATATTTAAGAATTAGTTGGGTTTCAAACTTATATAAAACAAACCCAACAGGACAAGAAATAAAAAATTTGGCGTATTCTATGTCGCATAGTACAGAAGAGGCGAGAAGATACAACAAAATATTTAAAAAAGAATAAATGTAATCTTTGGGCGTTATCCAAAACATAAAAAACATATTTAATAAATGTAAGTATAAAATGTAATCTAAAAAACACCTATTTATTAAGAAACTTCATTTTTTTAGATTACATTTTATATATTATATAAGATATAATAAAATATTAATGATTTATTTTTTAAAAATATTCATAAAAAATGATATAAGAATATAACAGATAATAAAATATAAAGTAATAATAAGGATGGTTAAGAGTTCTTTAAGTCCAGAAGAACAGAAAAGAGCACAAGAGATTTATAGAATAGCAAGAGAGAAGACAGCAACAGAAAGAAACCAATATTTAAAAGGTTTGACAGAGAAAGAACGTGATTTTTACAATAAAGAGGCAAATAAACAACGCCAGCGAAAATTCACAGCAGACCCTCAAAATGTCGCCCGTTATAATATGGAAAGAAAAGAACACATAAAACAAATGAGAAAAGAAGACCCAGAAAGAATGAAACAGCAGAATATAAAAGATGTGAAAGCATTTCGAGAGAGACAGAATAAAACGAAAGCAGAAATAGACATAAAAATAAAAGATTTAGAAGCAAAAGAAAAAAAACAAATAATAGGGGATATTTTAAATGATATTATTGATACAATCCCAAAGAAAGCACAACAGAAACGAAATAAAGAGGCAGTGAAACGACATAGAGCAAAGAAAGCACAAGGCGAACCAGTAAAGATATACAACACTAGAAATAAAGCGAAAGCTTAAAAAACGTCATTTTTATTTTTTTTAAATAAAAACTTACGAAAAAGATCTTAGTTTTTAATTAAAACAGTTTTTTCTTGGATATGAATAGATTATTTTTTCTTCCATGATGCTGTGCTCGAAGTTGAAGTTGTAGTCGTTTTAGTTGTTTTAGTCGTTTTAGTATTGGTTGAAGTGGTTTTATGATTTCCACTCTTATTAGCATTGATAATCATTTTTTGTTTGAGAATGGTGGACATAATCTTTTTTTTGATGAAAATAAACTGAAACAAGAAAATCATTTTTTTTCAAAAAATTATTTTAAAGTATTACAAATTCTCTCGGTCTTGGTATTCGGCATTTCTTTCTTTTTCTATTATAAACCAGCGATATTTTTATATATTTCTTATATATTTCTTATAATATTTCTTATAATTTTTAAAGGAATAATGATAATAATAATATAATATTAAGGAAATCCTGATTTTAAAAAAAAGTAGGGAGGCAAAATAGGGAGGTAGGGAGGCGAAAAACCTGACTTCTATAAACGCAAAAAATAAAAATAGAAGTCAGGTTTTTCGCCTCCCTACCTCCCTATTTTACCGCCTTAATAACTAACGCCTTAATAACTAACACCTTAATAATTTACGAAAAATAAAATGAGACTTTTCAATATTAAAATGTACCACTGTAATTATATACTTACCATTATATACTTACCATTATATACTTACCATTATATACTTACCATTATATACTTACCATTATATACTTACCATTTTATACTTACCATTATATACTTACATCACCTAATTACCTTATCACCTTAATATATATATATATATATATATTAAGGTGATAAGGTAATTAGGTG
>Ga0214923_10003812_pt1 | contig 18654 bp, 11 predicted proteins | sample LL1510_MetaG_FD_177993 | JGI IMG/M metagenome (GOLD analysis project Ga0214923, IMG submission 177993) | Freshwater microbial communities from Lake Lanier, Atlanta, Georgia, United States - LL-1510 | ecosystem: Environmental > Aquatic > Freshwater > Lake | place: USA: Georgia | collected... | reverse complement strand
GTCCATGGCGTTGATATTCCCGATGATGCTACCGCCGACACACGAAATGGAAGTGGCCTCTCGAAAGTGCTCATAATTATTCTCCTAAATTTGGGATATACTCACGTACTATGCGGTTACACCTTGTTTTAGGCAATCACCTATTTGCCCCCTCCCATTGGCCGGCCGATCTCGCACCGCACACCATTTTCATGAGGGAAGATCGGCAACTATGCACCTACTTCCCCTTCCATAAACACAAAATCATTCTATTTTTAGCCGCGATGCGAACTTATGCCGAGGAATTGCGCGCGTCGGGATACTCTGTCATATATGACACATTCGACCCTAATTCCGATCAGCCATTTACCGATCGCCTGCGTCAGATTATCGACGAAGGCCAATTTACATCGCTCAGTTACTTTGAAATTGAGGACCATTTTTTTGAGCAAACCATTCGTGACGGCAGGTTGGGAATCGACACCATCGTTCTGAATAATCCGATGTTTTTAACCTCTCGCCACCAATTTTCAGACTATCTCGACGGAACCAAAAAACCATTTTTGAAGACATTTTATGAGTATCAACGGCGACGATTGAACTTACTCATATCTCCGTCGGGCGACCCAATCGGCGGACAATGGAGTTTTGATCATGAGAACCGAAAACCAATGCCCCGTAGTGTCATCCCCCCCGCACTACCTGAGGTTCCTCAATCCCCAATCGTTCAACAGATCATCAACGATGTACTCCCTCACTTCGACACTCATCCCGGTTCTGCGCACAACTTTTGGTTGCCGGTTGACCGTGCCGGTGCCTTGCAGTGGCTCGATCGGTTTATTGACGAACGATTACCGCTGTTTGGGCCCTACGAGGACGCCATGCCCAATCACAGTGTGTTTGGGTACCACTCCGTCCTCACGCCATTGTTGAATGTGGGTCTCATTACCCCTCAGGATGTACTGGATCGTGTGACGGAAATCGATGTTCCGTTGCCGTCACTTGAAGGCTTTATCCGGCAGGTCATCGGCTGGCGAGAATTCATTCGAGGCATATACCACCACTTCGATGAGGTTCAACACCGTCGGAATTTTTTCAATCACCACAATCGGCTGTCCCCACGATTTTGGGACGGAACAACCGAAATTCCACTAGTGGATCGAGTGATCCGAACGGTTAACGAATGGGGATATTGCCATCATATCGAACGATTAATGGTGCTAGGCACCCTAATGACGGTGCTCGAAATACATCCTCATGATGCCTATCATTGGTTCATGTCCCTATTTATCGACTCGTCCGATTGGGTCATGGGACCGAATGTCTACGGCATGGCGCTCTTCAGTGATGGGGGCATTTTTGCAACCAAGCCCTATATCTGTGGATCGAGTTATTGGCGAAAAATGAGCGGGGAGCCCGCCGGACCCTGGTGCGATGAAATCGATGGGTTATATTGGCAATTTATCGACAAGCATCGGGCATTTTTCGAAAAAAACCCTCGACTATCCATGATGGTTCGCCAATTCGACCGGATGTCCGACTCACGAAAATCAACGATTTTTGATGCGGCCCACCGCGCACGATCGCGGCTCACCTTACCCCCTGTCACCCGGGACCACTAACCCCGCGGTTCGATGGGTCCGAATTATCTCAGGAATCGCTCCGACCCAATCGGTTCAACATCCCGTTAAAAATAAAATGGTGGAACGGGACCACCGCCCACCAATACAATCGACCGCCCACCCCTAAGGGTCTAAATGTGGCACGCTGATGCAATCGGCCATTGATCAATACAAACTCTAACCATGCATCCCCAGGGAGTTTCATTTCGGCAAATAGCACCAATCGCCCTTCCGCCTTATCGGCGTACAAGACCCTCCAACAATCCAGGGTATCCCCCGGTTTTATATCGACCGGACTGCGCCGTCCCCGCCGCATCCCTACCCCACCCACGAGGCGGTCGATGGCGCCGCGCACGGTCCATAACCAGTTCGCATAATACCATCCGGTAGTCCCACCAATTCGCCAAATTTTTTCGATCGTCTGAGTCGGATTATCGACGGGTACCGATCGGTAATCCCTAAAACATCCAAATTTTGGAATTTGGATATGACTCGAGACGCCGCGTTTAAGCAAGTTCGAATTAAGTGCATCTTTCCAACTCGATACCACTTGATTGTGGTCGATTTTATCAAACGCAATGCGAATGGCATCGTCGTAACTAATCAACGAAATGCCTAATTCTGAGGCTAATGAGTTAGCGGAACAGACGACCTCCACGGACATACTATCGACCAAATGCTTGGCCAATGGATACGAGGTGGACGTTACAAAATATAACCAATAGGAGGAAAGTCGAGGGGTTAATACCGGAACCACCTGAATGTACCGGCGTAATTGCCGTACTCGAGCGAATCGCAACAACATGTCCTTGTAGCTCAGAATATCTGGCCCCCCAATATCGTAACTGGCATTCGCCGTCTCAGGATGGGTAATCACGCCCACCAAAAAATCGATGACGTTATGGATCGAAATGGGTTGGCATCGGGTGGTCACCCATTTAGGAGCCACCATAAACGGGAGTTTTTCAACCAAATCTCGAATAATTTCAAACGAGGCACTCCCCGACCCCACGATGATGCCGGCCCGAAGAGTCGTTAGCGAAAATCGTCCATTGGAAAGGATCGTTTCCACTCGAAATCGCGATGCTAAATGGGGCGATAAGGCCGCTTCGTTTACAATGCCGCTCAAATAGATCACCCGTTCGACCGACGTGGAGGACATGGTGCGAGTAAAATTCTCGGCGCATCGCTGTTCAATCGTCTCAAAATCAGGCGACGCGGTGGTCATGGAATGCACGAGGTAATAGGCCAGTTCAACGTCACTCGGGATTGCCGTTAACGATTCCGCATCGGAAAAATCAACTTCCACCACCGTTGTGGCGCCTCGACACCAGTCTGGCACGACGAACCGGTCCTTATCGCGAACACAGCACACGACGGTATGCCCCAAATGCACGAGCTGTGCGAGCAGCCGATAACCAACATATCCATTTGCGCCTGTCAGTAAAATTTTCATTGATTTAGGATCTGGCTCTATTTCTGGGTTAACACCGCCGAAATTCGGCTAACCACTTCTGGGGATGACGGACGGGTGGTGGGTGCAAATCGATCGACCACTTGACCATTTCTATCGACTAAAAACTTCGAAAAATTCCACATGACCCGCCCACTATATTTGGGATTCGATTGCGTCAAAAATCGGAACAAGTCATGCTGTTTTGATCCCGTTACCGACACTTTTTCAGTCATGGGAAATGTAACGCCGTATGTCGTCTGGCAAAACGCCTGAATCTCTTTAGATGTCCCCGGTTCCTGACCCAAAAAATCATTCGAAGGGACACCAATTATTACCAATCCATCGGTGTGAAATCGTTGATATAGCGCCTCTAAATCCTTATATTGATCGGTAAACCCACATCGACTCGCCACGTTAACAACGAGGATGACATGATGCCGGTAGCGAGACAGTTCCATCGGTTCCCCCGACAACGAGCGAATCGGAATCGAATACAGTGATGCTCCGTTTTTGGCCACGGACTCAGCGGCCACCACCCGTGATCTTAAAAATAAACCTAAAACGATCACCCCAAATATCGCCAACCCACCGACTGTATATTTAGTCACATTTCCATCCTTTCATGTGAATCCCTTCGGAAGCATTAAATCGAGGATCACTAGTCTACACTAGGTATTTGACAACTAGCCATTGGTCGCAATTGGGATTCCCTCACAGCGGATCCCTGAGCCCCGCGATTATGTTCCGCAAACGGTGTGATAGGACGGATCTACAGGTAATGGAATGGCAAAATTCGAGTCCCAATTCGACGGCGAAAAGGGGTGTCTCACACTCGCCATAAAATTTGAAAAAGGACGCATGTTACCCTCCAGGGCAGCCCCCAAGACCGCCTCAACATGGGCATTTCGGGGAATGATTATCGGATTTACTGATCCCATCACCGACGCCACCTCATCACGCGAATACGGTTGGGTTTGGAGGCGGGAGTCCCACTGACGTTTCCAATGATTCCACGCGTCGCGATCACGCTCGGGGATGGTCACACTTGGACGTAATAATGCGTGAAACGAGCCGGTATAATCGATCGCGGTCTGGGACAGCATCGATAGAAACTCATCGATTAATGGTTCATCATCAGACTGGGCCTGTAATAGGCCTAACTTACGTCGCATCCCATCGATCCAATAGGTATGGAACTGCCGCATAAACTCACGACAACACCCCTCAGCGATCGTCATCGCCTCCGCCGGTTCGGGGTGAATCAGGGATAGCAGTGACTCCGCGAATCGTGACACATTCCATGCCGCAATCGCGGGTTGATTGCCGAAGGAATATCGCCCGTAGGTATCAATGGAACTGAAGACCGTCTGAGGGTGATACGTGTCAATAAACGCGCATGGCCCATAATCAATTGTTTCACCCGAAATCGCCATATTATCCGTGTTCATTACGCCATGAACAAACCCTATAAGCATCCACTGTGCGACCAAGTAGGCCTGTCGATCAATTACATGATTCAAAAAACTCACGATCATCGTTTCAGACTGACGACAATCGGGATAATGCCGATCAATCGAGTATTCAGTCAATTCCCTCAGGACGGATGCCGTCGTTACCATCGCTGCATATTCGAATGTCCCCACACGAATGTGACTTGACGCCACCCGAGTTAAGACCGCGCCAGGAAGCATTGACTCACGCACCACAAGATCCCCGGTCGCCACGACAGCCAAACTGCGGGTAGTGGGAATACCCAGCGCATTCATTGCTTCACTCACTAAATATTCCCGCAACATGGGCCCCATGGCCGCACGGCCGTCACCACGACGAGAAAACGGAGTTCGCCCGGCCCCTTTGAGCTGAATATCCACCCGTTGGCCCGCCGGAGACAGCCATTCACCCAACAAAATCGCACGCCCATCCCCCAGCATCGCCAGATGTCCAAATTGATGGCCGAGATACGCTTGCGCCAACGGGCGAGCCCCACCGATCATACGATTTCCGGAAAAGACATTGGCCAAATCGGTGGGGGAATTCCACGGTTGAATTCCCAATTCATGGGCTAAGTCATCATTCCATACAATACACGTCGGGGACGACACGGGGGATGGCTCGTGAAAGCGATACAACTCACTCGGTAACCGTGTATAAGTCTGCGCCATTGGGTCAAACGATAGGGTCATAGACCTTACGATATCACAACGGTTGGGGTATGGAGATAAATTATTGCCAGAACAACACCGCTCCAGTTGCAGTCAATGTTTGAGCAAAAAAATAGGGGAACATCGCTTGGGTCGATATACATAACAAAGTCCGGTGACTAGAAATACAATTACAAGCGAAGAGAACTTTCACTATGAATAGCCGTGTTAACAATATACCTAACCACTCCAGTCCGGCATTGTCTGATGTCATCCAAAGTCTCCAACAGCTGCTGACGCGTGTCGGAAGCCAGAATTTAGTCATTCTTTTCGAATCAAATGGGTCTAACGTTTCGTTAACAGTTACCAAAAACAATTTAACCGAGACTGTCAAGAAACACGTCGTGCAACTAGCGTCATCGATACGCTTTTGAGTCAATTGTAACCAACGGAATAGAGGTTACGTCCAAACGTCTGAGTAACCTCCAAACAATTGCGCCTAGGGTACCCATTTATTGTGTTTAAATAGCCCTGTTACGACCTGTCCATTCGGAAATATTAATGTCCCTCGCCCTTCCTTGATACAGTTGGATGGGTGCCCAATGCCGCCTGTAATTTCCCCCTGATACGATTCGCCGTTCGGATATTTAATTGAACCAGTTCCACCGATTCGGCCGCGGTCAAATTTTGCGTTGCAAATACCACCGGATGCTAATGTCAGGCACCCGTCACCGGACGGGGCACCGTCAACAAACCGTCCGTGATAGGTATCCCCATTGCTCAAACGAAGTGTGCCGTTGCCATTAAAGTTACCGCGCTTAAACTCCCCAACATAATAGTCCCCATTCGCCATATTCAGGGTTCCGTTGCCATTAAAGTTACCGTGCTTAAACTCCCCAACATAATAGTCCCCATTCGCCTGATAATGGGTTCCATTCCCATGGGGAACATTACCTTTGAAGCTCCCGACATACGTCTGGTGATGTGGAATCGTTACCCGAAGCGTTCCCGTTTTATAATGCCCATAGTCAAGCTCACCTCTAAAATAGGACCCGTGTTTGCATACGACGCCATCATCCGAGGTAATATAGCCATCTTTAGAACGACGATAGGGCGTCATCGAAAACTCTTCGTAAACTTTTCGACATTCGGGCGCTGACCGAATCATTAACGAGGCCTTATAAAAGGTTTCTAATTCGAGATGATTCATATTCCTGCACGTCGATATTTTTTTAAAACTGTTAACAAATTGATCAACGGTGAGATGATGAAATTGCCGCAAATCGTCCCGTAAAGGATCTTGAAGCGTGACCAACGAAGTCGTTCGATTTAAAAAAACAGAAAACGCATGGGCTCCATTAGCTCCTAACTGGACCTCAGACGGGCGATACCCATTCTCAAATTTATATTGTCCTCCGTCCATTGAACTATCAAACGTAGCAGAATGAGGGCACGACGTATCACTTAATATTTCGCGTAAACCTTGGGGTGATATTCCTGAATCCTGATAGATTGAGATGCCCGGTTTCCCAGTAATAAAATAGTACGCGTCGTTTTCTCTAAAAAAATCGTCGCCGATTGCCCTCCGTAGAGTTGCCGCATAATGCGGATCCCAAGGAATATGTCTAACTGGGACACTGCAATCACTTGAATTTTGGTGTTCCGGACAATGCCCGTCATAGTAAAGGGCTGAAAATGGGGCGTATTGGTTCGCATTGATACGATTTTGACCGATGAGTAACGAATAAGCTTCGCAACCCTTACTCCGAGGGTCCTGCAGCACTTTGGGTGGACTTACAGGTTCCCTATTGTCCGACATGAGGTAGACTAAATATGCAACCAACACGGCGCCTACGCCCACGATAGCGGATAACGTTAACATCTTGGATGGGTTCGGCGAGTCGCTTTGGGTACCCTCCGTGCGCGGCGGCCGTCGCCCATTGAGAGAAAAACCGGGCGTAGTCGGCGGATTTCGACGTGAATTTTGGATTTTTAGCATAATATTCAAACGCTCCTACCACGGCTGTATTATTACTGGTTTTTTTTGGGGTATAACCCGTCACCCGTTATATTATCGGAAAAAACAAACAATAAATTTCATTTTTCAAACAAACAACCCACTTTTTTACGGGGTTAGAAAGGCCATTCGGAGTCTATTTGACGGCAAAAAAATGCCGAAAATGTTTAAACGGATGCCATTGGTGGAATCTAAACGCGTTCCTTTTGAGATGACCGCCAGCCCTCCGAACGATGCCTTGAAGCATCCGGACCATATCACACCGTATTACCGTATCACGCTACAACTAGGAGCCTCTAATGAACCATTTCCATTCAATTATATTTGCAATACAAGGATGTTGTATCGCCAGTATTATTGCCGGCATATATCACATTCGAAAGATAACGCCACTTTCCGAGACGATTGATGAACCAATCAGCGCGTTATCAACGTACATCCGAGATTCGACCAACGTATTTATTAAGCGGCAAGGCGTACTAACGGCCGGCGCGGTGGTGGTGTTGACGGTGGGATCGATTATCATGTCCAACCTCGAACTTCACAACAAATTATTTCCGATTCTCGTTAGTTGGGGAATCGTGTGGTCGACGATTATTGGGTACGGCGCCATTCGAATAAGTAATCGACGGATTGAAATGTTGTTGCATCAATCCATAAATGACCCGGGGGGATGGCGACGCAACACCCAGCGGTTAGGATGGGCCATCACATTAATTCCTTTAGGGATTCTGTTCTTTTTACTGAACCTGTGGATGTCAGGTTTTCAATTTGCACTATTTTCGGACGCTCGATTCTTAGGCTCGCAGATTCTCCACCAATCGATCAGCAACTCCAACCTACTGCCCGAAATCGCCGCTCATTTTCACATAAAACACATCATTCAATCCGAAGCCGAAATGCTGCTCACGTTTTGTTTTGGAATATTAATTCAAACGTTTCTGGTAAAAATCACCACCCAGTCAATGCGACAGTCAACCCACACCGTCGGGCAACTCGTCGACGAATTTTTTCCGGGAATTGGACCCAGTGATCTCCGAAATCCCGCCAGCATGGCCCATCAAATCGCGCTGTATGCCGATGTCATTTGGGGAAACTTGAGCGTGGCAATTGATCGGTTCCTAACCGCCGTCCTGACCTCGACGATCATCATGTTGATGACTCTCAAGGCCACCCATATGCCGTACAGCACGGCATTTATTCGAATACCGTTCCTAGTGATTGCCCTCGGACTTGCGGCCGCCAGCTGGGTCAGTTGGACCCGTTCCCATGCATCAGTACCTCAACAAACGCTAGGGGTCAGTTTAATAATAACTATCGGTGCGGTTATATCATTTTTTACCGGCGTCATTCCATTGGGCTACCTCTGGTGTATCGTTGCATCGGTCATTTTTTCAGGGATGGTTGGGTTAAAGTTCGGCGCGGGTAACGACGCCCAACACCGGCAATATGGCTACCTACTACTTGTGTCAATCGTGACTCTAGTTTGGGCATCGATCAGCTACAAATGTTGTGATTCAAGCCAGATCGTACTGCTTGGAATGGACGGGATTGGGATTGGAATTGTCACCGTACTCGCCACCTCCATCCCACGGGTTGCCGCCACATTTTCCAGACATTTTCAGGAAGTTACAGCGAGCCAGTCTGAGATTCTTGGCCACCGACAGTCAATTGAATTACCTCAGAGTAGTCCAATATCCGACGTCATTATCAACTGCATCAGCACATTACTTCTATTTATGACGTTTTTAAGTTTATTACCGTATTGGATATCGAAAGTATCACATCCAGTGGTGGCATCGATTCTTCAGAAGTATAGCAGTATGCATATTTTAGAAGTCGGAATTCACGATATTCACAATATTTTGTATCTGTCACCAACCAGCAGTCCCTTTTTGTTCGGACTTTTTCTATCAATCGCACTGATCCTCGGCAATTACGCGTACTGGGAATACCACAGTCAATCAATCGAATCCAAACTTTACGTCGAGTCTCAAAATCAACTCACCGAATCGCCGGCGATCATCGAGGGCAAAGAACTACCCAAATACGAAACCAGCATCCAGCGGGTCACGACCCACTCGTTTAGGCGAAGTTTCGAATTTCTCGGTATTTTAGCCGTTCTAGGTCTCGGAATTGTCGGATTAATCGGACTTGGCGGTATTACCGGAGCGCTGGTCGGCTTAATGATTATCACAGGATTCATCGGTCTGGTGCCACGGGGGACCTCTGAGACCGCTCCGATACGTGTCGGATATTTAGAAGTCCAACTCACTACCAAAGCGTTATTGATCCTCACCATTTTATTTAGCGTAGTCATGTTAAACCTAGGATTGGGACTATAATGACAGCTATACACGCCGTAAATTTAGTGCAATTAACGATTCAAGATGGATTATTATCACTTAAACACCCCATGCAGTTTCGACACGCACCGTTGGCGGAAGAAGTGAGTCCATTGCGGCAACTGCTCGAGCAAGAAAACGCGGAATCACTTCTATTTCAATTCAAATCAAATCAACACCCAGTCCGAGTCGAAGTCTGTAATCAATGGTTGAAATGGTCAGAAAAACACCCCGAAATCATCCATTCCTACTTACTAAATTTCGCAAGTGAATCCCTCGAGCATAATGGAAAGCCAGCATCCGAATCTATTTTTTTAGTGGTATCCAACAAAATAAAATTATTGATACGAGAATTAGAAAACGACACCGTTAAAGTTTTAAAAAAAGAACGGAGGTAACGCATTGAACAATTCGATCGGACAAAACGGATTTAAACCAACACCGGTACAAGCGAGCGGCCTTCAAAAAATAATGGTGGCACAAGCCGAGAAAAGCGAGAAGGTCGAATTAAAACCGGTAAAGGTCTCCCTGTCGTTCAAAGATCGAATTGTTCGTTTCTTTAAAGGAATCTACAATTTTTTTACCAAATCAAGTAGCTCAACACCGTCGGCCACACCGACAAAACCGGCACCCAGCAGCGGCTTACACCTGCCTCAACTGTCAATCCACTCCGACAAACGATCACTCGACACAATTTCATCAAAATGGGTAAAGCCCACCCATGACCTCAATCAAAAGTTATCGCAAATCACGCTTAATCCCTCTATTTCTGAACTTAAAGCCCTGTCAAAACTAATAGTAGCTGAAAAAGTTCATCTAGGATCAAAGAATCCGGAAACTACGGCCAGCCAAAATAATCTATCGCTTGAAGATACTCAACAACTTCAACGAACAGTGATGGACACGTTGCAGCAGCTCGATAAACTAGCGATCGACGTCGCCGTATCAATCGATACGGAAATTGGAAAAATAGCCCGCAGTATCACGGCCCCATTGACCACGTTAACGACCGAGAATAGCGACAAAATCGACACACTCACGTTTGATGCACTTCATCAACTCAGTACCTCAATCACGGTTGAAGCCAAACACTCTGATCCGGGCGCGTTGTCTCAAATTGCGAAGACCCATCACCTGAATCAATCCGAATTCGATCAACTAAAGGCCAAGGTAGTTGAGTCACGTGAGGTTGCGAAGGACTTAAACGCACGATGCATCGAGTTGGCCCCCGCGCGATGCTTGTCCGAGGTCACGGAATTATCGCTGGATAGTCTTAAACACACCGGATCCAGCGACATCCAATCGAAACTCCAAACCATGGGGTGCTCTCCAAAAACATGCAACGATGTCAACAAGTCAATTGTTGGGCTGATACATTTTGCCGATAGCGTGGGTGCTGGGGCGTCAGCACTGGGTGCGGATATACGATCCATTGGTGACTATTCATCGCCTCAGGCCGCCAGTCGCACAATCTATTCGGAACTAACGGCTAACACCAAACGAGCCATCTGCGATCTTTTTTCCAAAAATATTTTAACAACGGGAACGGAATCGACCGCATTCCTGCGACAACAAGGGTTCCATATGCGGTTTTTTTCACCAACGGAGTGCGCCAAAGATATAGTTGAAGGCAATTATTCGGCGCTCACCCAACGCGACGCATTCTCGATGCCCGGAATGGATACAGCATCTCGATCATTTGATCGGATCAACGCGTCGCTGGGCATGAACGCGGCCACGACACCCCACGCTAAATCTCAAATTGCCATTCAGCAGAGTCTGCACAGTACGTTAAATAATTTAAAGTCTAACGTATCGTTAACTGGAATTGACGGAAAGAAAACCCAGCTCCCTACCCAATCCGTCAAATTTGACGCCCAAACCGTTTCCGCATTGATGACCTGTGCATCTGAGCGTGATCGAAACGATTTTAACCTATTATTTGGGTATGCAATGATTCTCCAACACAAGCTCGACACCGGTACGCCAATGACCGCTCCCCTACCCCCTGAATTCACGGCTCAGTTGGGACAGGTGTTAGGTCTTCACGATCCCAGTCGAGTAACCGAATTTGTGGACAAGGGATTTGCCAACGATAAAGCCGCTGAAAAATCGATGACGTTTATTTCAAATTTCTCAGCAAGACTCGCCCAACGATCGGACATTCAAGGCGTATTGTTTGAAATCGCTTCCACACCGGTCGATAGTATTGACGGGTTCGTCGGAAAACTCTATCGATCCGCCGCGAACACTGGCAGTATCGACGTCGACAATGCTGCCGCTATCGTACGTCAATATGTCGACAAATTTTCAAATCCAACCGCCACGAATTCGACGGGCCCCACGGATTTGGATCGAGCGGTGATTCGGTCAAATCGTCGGAGCGTTTTAGAACGAATTGAAGATTTACCGCGTACAATCGGAGCCAATTTATTTGATTTACGAAAAGGAATATCCACTGTCGATGACCGGATTTCAAAAATAAGTTCCTATACCCAAAAAATCCAATCTAACGCGGATGTCATTGCTCAGTGTCAAGCGGACATTGCGACGATCAATTCAACAATTGCTTCCACCCCTCCCCTACCCTCAGGGATTGAAATTCAACATGTCCGTCGTATGGTCAACGCCGACCTAGCCCGAGCCGAACTCACCGCGTTGTCGAACGGGCCCATAGCGAGGCCGTCGGATTCCACTCAATTAGTATCGCCAGACCACCTCGCGGCTAAAATCAGATTTACAGAGCCCCCAACACTATTTGGGACCAATGCCGGGTACGACTTTAAGCATAAGGACATGACAACGGTTTTACGTCATGAGGTAACCAGTGATGGAACACTCATAAAACTCTGTCGCCGGGAGACGGGATATGACGGCAGCATACAGGAAACCAACCTTGGCTATCTTGATCCAACACGAGACAAATCGTTTATTGCGACCTATACCAGGCAAGCATCGAGCGCAATATCGTTATGCGATAATTCTGCAAATACACGAAATGTCCAGTCACAAATCCCGACATCGGAAAGCCGTCAGAAAATTGTCTCTGGAGTTGAACTCAGTCAAAAAAAATCGGTTTTAGAAAAAACGTTAACCGCTGAAACAAAAAAAATGGCCAATCGAGAGGGGAAAAATTCTAACCTTTTTAAAACGGGAAGTTCGGCCTTCAAAACCGCTCAAAATGCTGCGAGAGTCGCAATTGCCGAATTCACCCGTGAACAACTCCAAGGGTTAAGTCGATCTGAAATGAAAGAAACGATGCAATCGCTCACCGAATCGATCAATAATGATCCCGCTACACTCGATCGCATTCACGAGAAATTAACTCATTTTTATGGCGCGTCTCAGACCGATTTACGCTCGCTCCTCCAATCCGAAGCACGTACTTTTAACGGCGAGGCATCGTTTAAGGAGTGGCAGGGTGACTATCGATTAAGTGGCCAAGCACGAATTGCTGCAAAAATTACCGATTCAGCTGAATCAACCAACGCCGCGAAACACGACAAAATACTGGAAAAATCACGATTGGTAATCAGCGATTTAGCGCCCGGTGGACGAATACAGTTAAATTTTGGCCACGGGCTCGAAATCAATACGGGCCTAGTCGGGCGATTAGCCACATCAGCCGCCAGCGCGGGTGCCGCTGACGTAAAGTTGACGGCGACAGCTGAAAAATCGGATGGCATATCATTGCTAAAAACGGATGCCGGCTACCGGGTAGAACTCTCTCGAAACGCATTAACGTCGATTGGACTCGAGGGGGTATTTAGCGGCATCGTAACTGTCGGAGTCGAGGGAAACGCAAGCCGAGACGTTGGATATCATTTAGAATTTAATTCGGCGGAAGATGCCGCCAAATTCACTACCGAATTGATTACCGGCAATCTTGAAGGAGTTAAAGACCGGGCCTGTTTTGGTGCGGCGTCTGCCGTTAGTGAGTCCAGTGGAAAATCCATCGGTCTGTCTGCAACAGTGGCGGTTCAGATGGCCGCCCCCATCCCTGGCCTTGACTCCACCCTAAGTCTCGGTTCCGTCAAGCTGTCGGCTTCGGGATCCGTCGCGAATGACACCGTCGAAAATGCACAGCGGCAAACAACCATTACAACGTTATCGTTTTCGGGTAGCATGGTGGTCAATATCGATGCCGTCGCCAGTGCCGCCGGAAAAGTGGTGAGTTTTTTATCAGAACGAAGCCAACCTGATGGGGATGGATTGATCGACAAAGGACTTTCGAGTGCTCATGATGAAGCGACTCAGCGAGCCGAAACAAAAGCAGAATCGCTCAGTACATCACTTGAAACATCACTCACACTCACGTCATCCGTTTCAGTAACAACGAGCCGACAGGGATTTATCGAAAATTATGGAGTTTCCGACAAAGTCGCCTGTAACATCTTGAATCGGACTGAAATGAACGGATCAAATTTATCTCACCTCGCGGTAAATACCCTGTTAACGGGTGCCCATGACAGCCCAACGCTCGAGGGAAAATTAGACCATATCACCCGCAACGACCCCGCCATAAAATCAGCGGTACTGGCCCTTCTGTCCAAAGCCGAACCCGGACAAGAGATAATTGTGGCGAGACAATTATCACCCGATAAGTGTTTTGAGCTTAATACCTTATTAAGTACCTCGGGTAAGTCACCTGATCAAATCACCACCGATTCCCGATTGGCAACGGAATTTGTAAAGGATATTCGAAATTTTGATATCCATTCCATCTCTCTCGTCACCACGGAATCCAGCATCGACCATGGAACATCGACAACGGTACCTGACGGGGTTCGTGATCGGGTGGATCAGAGCCTAGGTGATTTACTTGGAAAAGTGTCAAAAACAACGATCGCTCGAGGATCCGAAATATCCTTAGAAACGGTCGACATCCACGCCATGAAGCAATCATCCTTGGAATTGAGTGATATTCCTGTCCAGATTGATTAGACCCTGCCGACGCAGGACATCGATCCCTTAAAAACGGACCTTTGACGGAGTCAAAAGTAATGCATGCTGAGACCGATGACCCCGAGTGTATCCGACGGGACTCAAGGACGGCGACGGTAATATAACGCGGCGATTCGCGGCGTTAGACTCACCTTTTTCGACCTCGTGTCAGCGGATACGTCCGGGTTGGGTTGTCCACGACAAAATCGAATACTGCCATGAAGCCGGTAAGCTTGTAATCACCTTAAGGATCCAAGCCAATTTTTTAGGAAACGCCACCTCGTGCCGACGATCCTGAATTCCAATTAATATACGCCGACAGGCATCATCAACCGGTAATCGAAACGGCATCGGGAAGGTATTCCGATCCGTTAACGGGGTCTGAACAAATCCAGGACACACACAGGTCACAGGAACTCCCTGGGGTCGAAGATCCAAATCTAAGGATTGGGCCAGGGTTCGGATCGCCGCCTTACTGGCACAATAGGCCGCCGCAATGGGTAATCCACCGTAAGCCGCCACACTACTCATTAATACTAACTGCCCCTGTCGGGACAGCAGCGACGGCAATACGGCATCGATGCAATTGACCATCGATTCAACATTGGTCTTAAAAATACGATGACACGTCGCCGCATTAAATCGACGATCATCATCATAGGCGGCAATACCCGCATTAAGAATTGCGATATCGATTCCCAATTCGGTTATCGTCGTTCGTAATCGGTCAATTGTGTGACACTCATTCAGATCCCCGCACAGTGTCACGACCGACTCCGGATAGCGGTTCAAAAAATGATCGAGAGCCTCGTTATTCCGACCAACGAGTACGACATTCGCCCCATGGGCAATCAGTTGACGAGCTAATTCGGCGCCGATTCCCGAGGTTGCTCCCGTTATTAAAACCCGCTTGGAGTGATAATAGTGATTATTGGTCATGGGAAACTCCAGATTTTGGAACACAACACCCGCCATTTCGATCCAACACGATGAGGTCACGGTTGACGGGACGGGTCAAAACAATCTGTAACGTATTGATGTATCGATTTTGAAATCCAGATTCACAATACGCCAAATAATAATTCCATCGCCGAATAAACGCCTCGTCAAATCCTAACTCAAGTACCGCATCGCGATGGGCATTAAATCGGAGGCGCCATTCGGACAAAGTCCGTGCATAATGCGGGCCAATATTCGCTACGGATTCAATAATGAGAGATGTATCGGCCGCAAGAACCGCCTGAATATGTGCCAAACTAGGTAAATGCCCACCTGGAAATATATATTTCTGGATCCAATCGACGCGCCGACGGTAGTCATCATATCGTTGGTCTGGAATGGTAATCGCCTGAAGAGCCACGATTCCATCCAAGGCCAACAAACTATCAATTGTTTTGAAATAGGTCGATAGATAGCGGTATCCAACCGCCTCGATCATTTCAATCGAAATAATTCGATCATAGGTGCCCCGATGCGATCGATAATCCTCCAAGAGCACCGTTATCCGATCCTGCAGTCCCCGAGCGACCAATTGTCGATTCACTTCGTTAAATTGCTCACGAGACAAAGTCAGCGTTGTCACACGACATCCCGTCGTTTCAGCGATTCGAATGGCGGCGGCACCCCACCCCGAGCCAATTTCTAACACATGGTGATGGGATTGAATCGCTAAGGGTCGAATTAATCGATCAATTTTTTCGATCTGAGCATCGGCTAACGACGTATCCGGCTGGCTAAAAAACGCCGCCGAATACACCATATGATCGTCTAAAAATGTTCGATATAACTCATTACTCAAATCGTAATGCTCCTGGATGTTCGATCGTGATTTAGCGACTGTGTTTCGGCGAAGCCAATGCCCCAATCGCCCAATTAATTTAGATAGCACGGTTCCCCGAATATGCCGTTTCATCACGTGACGATTTCGTAAGAAATAGGTGACCAAATCTGGCAGGGATGGCGACTGCCATAACCCGGCAACGTAGGATTCCCCTAATCCGAGCTCGCCACGACGAACCAATGCCGAAAACACTGAATAATCATCAATGACCCATTGCGCCCGAACCTCGGTGTCGGTGCCGACGATGATCGATTCGCCATTCGGCAACTGTATCCACACTTGGCCCACACAAAAGCGACGTAATCGATTTAGAACCAATGTCATAGCCATCGTTTCAAACCGGCTCGGCGGGCGGCGGCGAATCGTATCGGGGTGTGATGGTAGTGGCCGTGAGGCTGCCGGAACCTTTTTTTTGAAATGGAGAAGAGCGGCTTGGGTGATAATACGTGGCATCGTTGCCGATAATCCCAGCGGATACCGTAACGATGTCCGAAAAATCGCGCCTGACGTCATCGGGAACTCCTTCGTTTGAATTAAATTAGCATAAAATATAGTCTGCATATCTCGGACCAACCGAATATGGATTTCGATTGTATCCAATCGATTCAAAATCCGAAAATGATAGGTACCGACATCAGGTAAAAACGGGGACACGTGAAAGACTTTCGATTGACGACTGTCAATATACCGGCAACCCGGCGACACTGGGATATAGATTACATGCTTGTCATGATACGTATTCGTCACCTCGGCAACGATCGATCGACAAGTTCCATCCAGGTTGGATTCAAAATAAAACGATACGGGGTTAAATTGGTACCCGCACCATTTTGGTAAAGTCAAAAGGTACGTTGGATTTGGAGAATCCAATCCCCAACGTTGACGTAATTGGCAATATTTTTCCCAAATTGATTGATCCGAATGGTCCAAGTAATCGCTGGATTGGATCGATAACCAATTGAATCGATCGATTGAAAATAAGGGCCCTAACGGGGAGTGGGAGAGCGACTGGAGATCCAGCCACACATAGGGCAAGTCGTAGTTAAATTCATGACGGGCACCGATAAATCGTCGATGAACTGTGCGGGCCACTCGAATCATCGAAGGGTCGCTTCTAATTCACTAATCGCGTGTATCGCCGATCGCACCGCATCTTCATGAAACCCATACCCGAAATAACTGCCACAGCACACCACTCGTGACTGGCGATTAAGCTGAGGGAGCTCCGTTTGTGTGGCCATTGACTCTCGATTCATGATTGGATGGGTATAGACCATATCTCTAATGATCCGGTCGGGCCGAATGGCATCACAATCGTTAAGAGTGACAAAATAATCGGTCGCGGATTTCAGAGACTGTAACCGATTCATCCAATAGGTCACACCCGCAGCGGCGGTCGTGATTCCCGCCCGAAAATCGCGGACATTCCATGAACACCATGCCGATCGACGCGGTGGCATGACGACCGGATCCGTATGCAACACCGTCCGATTGGTTGAATAGTGCCAAGCCCCAAGTAGCCGACGGTGAGCCGGTGACGGATGAGTGAGCAAATGGAGTGCTGTATCCGCATGAGTGGCCACAACCACCCCATCATAGTGAAGTGCATCCGATGCCGTGGTGACTCGAATGGAGTCGCCCAAATCGTCAATCCCGCACACCGGTGTTGACTGTCTGATATGCCCCGAAATCGATGGAACGACCCGATCAATATACGATTTTGATCCGTGCGTAATGGTTTTCCACGGCAACCCCTTACCAATTTCGAGTAATTGATGATTTTTCCAAAATCGAACAAAGGACGCCAATGGAAAATTTAAGCTATCGGACAGAGAAGCTGACCAAATCGCACTGGTCATTGGCAAGACATAGTAGCGAATGACGGAATCCGATACTGACCGCTGCTGTAAATAGTCGCCCAGAGTCAACTGATCCGACAGGCCCTGTTCAAAATCACGAAGGCACGCCCGATTAAATCGATGGACACCCAATAGAAACTGGTAAAACCGAGGATCGCACCAGCGCCGACGTTGTGCAAATATCCCTGTGGGAAAATCACTCCCCCAATACAATCGTTGGTCATCCGAGGTGTACGAAAATGACATATCGGACGACTGATAATCAACATTTAAATCCGCTAAAAATTGTAAAAAATGTGGGTAATTTGTTTCATTAAACACAATAAACCCTGTATCGACTCGAACTGAGTTTCCAGAGGGTTCATTCACAGAGACGGTGTGCGTATGGCCCCCCAATCGGGAGTCGCCATCGTACATATCGACATGGTGACGTTTCGACAAATAGTAAGCG
>Ga0214923_10003811_pt1 | contig 18660 bp, 16 predicted proteins | sample LL1510_MetaG_FD_177993 | JGI IMG/M metagenome (GOLD analysis project Ga0214923, IMG submission 177993) | Freshwater microbial communities from Lake Lanier, Atlanta, Georgia, United States - LL-1510 | ecosystem: Environmental > Aquatic > Freshwater > Lake | place: USA: Georgia | collected... | reverse complement strand
AGGGGTAAGACCCAAGGTAAACCCAGCAATTCCAAACCACAGACCTCCTCGGGACGACAGTTCCTCAGGATTTTCTTCTCCAACCATTCCTCGATAAAAGAAATACCCCGCCCACGCATACAAAAAGACGACTAGGCAAACAGCGCCACCCGAGATCGCCTCATTCCATAAAGCCGTACTTCCAATAAAAAATACTGCCGACAAAATTCCTACGCCAAAGTCAAACTGCCCAGCACCCCAAAGATAAACAGCTAAGACAGTGAGCGACACACATAGCAAATTAAAAATTAAAACAATGTAGTCGGGAGGATAGACCCTCATGCCTTTGATCGCCTCAGGCGAGACCGACATAGGAATCTTTCCCGATATTTGCCCTAACTTGAAAAGGCCACCTAACACAACCGGATATAAAGGGGGGTTCAAAGTCTCGGGAAAAGCACTTACCTCCGGCGCATCATTCCCAAATTGCGCCCGAACCTGCCACAATGCCAGTGGACGAATTAGTTGGGTCGTTAAGCCCTGCCCAGTGGCAATTTGGCGCGCCTGTTGGGCAAGATCCATCGCTTCCTGAGTCCTTAAACCATTGAATTCACTGATACCGATCCAGGCGACAAGACCCAATGTCAAGAAAGCCAGCGCAACAACCACAAGGACCCTGCGCAGGCCTCCCTCCTCCAAATTATAGACCAGATCCTGAATTGTGCTCACCGAGGTATCTTACCTTTCTTGGGAGATTGAGCCAGCTTACGGTGAAGCGTTCGACGACTGATCCCTAGAACTTGAGCCGCCTTGGAGATGTTTTTTCCGGTTTTATCCATAGCTGCATCAATCAAGGTTTTCTGGATTTTGTCGAGCCGAAGGCTCGTTGACTCAGCCCGCGACTGACTTCCCTCAATCCCAGTTCGCACGGAGTTAGGCAGATCTTCAGGCTCAATCATCTTTCCTTTAGCTAAAACCACCCCGTGCTCGACAGCTGTTCGCAACTCACGAACATTTCCAGGCCAGCGATAATCCATCATTAGCCTCATGCTGGCAGGGGCAAAAGACATATCCCCTTTCCCATTCTCCAGGCTGTACTCCTTGCGAAAAGATTCTGCCAAAATAGGAATATCCTCAGGCCTCTCTCGTAACGGGGGTATCTGAATTTGGACAACCCGAATCCGAAAGTAGAGATCCTCGCGGAATTTTCCATCCTGCACTAAACGATCTAAACTGCGATGCGTCGCCGCAATCAGTCGAATATCAACATCAATCAATCGATTTCCTCCCACTCTCTCGAAAGTTCGCTCTCCCAGAACCCTCAACAATTTAACCTGCGTGGCCGCATCAATCTCCCCAATCTCATCCAGAAAGATGGTTCCACCTTGAGCCTGCTCGAAACGACCGATTCGCCTCTCCGTTGCCCCCGTAAAGCTTCCTTTTTCATGACCAAAAAGTTCACTTTCTAAAAGCTGAGGGGAAAGAGCCGCACAGTGGACAGCCACAAACGGGCCTCCTTTTCTTGAGCTCAAACCATGCAAGGCTCGCGCGACCAGTTCCTTCCCTGTTCCGCTTTCGCCTTCAAGCAACACACTCGCCTTTGAATCCGCGACCTGTCGAACTCGATCCAAAACTTTCTCGATTGCCACCGATTTTCCAAGAATTCGATCTAGTCCAAAGGAACTCTCTAACTGAGCTTTCAAATGAACATTTTCTTGTTCCACTTGGACAGTTCGAACCGCCCTTTGTAAAAGTAGTTGAGCATGCTCCAAATCCAAAGGCTTCGTGACATAGTCATAGGCACCTTGCCGCATGGCCTCCACAGCGCTCTCCACGGAACCATAGGCTGTCATGACAACACAGGGGGGTGGAAGATTCTGATTCTGACACAATTTGAGAACGTCTAAACCACTTTCGTTTCCCAGGCGAAGATCCGTAAGAACCACATCCATCGGCTCGGATTTCATCAGGTTTTTTGAACTTTCCACATTTGCAGCTACAAAGACTTCAAAATCATCTTCTAAGGCTCGACGCAGCGCATCCCTTGTGTTTTTTTCATCATCTACTACTAGCAACTTGGGTCTCATACGGAGGTCACTTCTGCATCGACTCCCGAAGTTTCCGCCAGGAGATGAACCCTCTTTTCGTAAATAGGAATAAAGATCTTCACCGTTGACCCCTTCCCTTCACGAGTTGTGATCTGCACAGACCCTCCATGTTCACGCGCAATTCTTTGAACAATCATAAGCCCCAGCCCACTACCCTCTTTGCGTGTCGTAAAAAAAGGAGTGCCCAAATGAGGCAGATCATCAGGTGAAATTCCAGACCCATTATCTCGACACTCAAAGACCCAGAAATCACCTTCCCGACGCACATGAATGGAAATCAAGCCCTGCTCTCCAGCCGCCTGCATTGCGTTCCGGACCACATTATAAATTGCCTGTTTCATCTGCTCCCGATCCATCGGAACTCGGGGCGTGCTGGGCCCCATCTGCTTTTCCAAAAGAATTCCACGGTCCTTTAGCTCAATCTCAAGCGGGAGAAGTGCTTCCTCTAGAACCGCCAACGAGTCCTCCAAGGTTTTCTTTACAGGTTGAGGTCGGATTGCCCGCAGAAATTGTGTGATCAAGCCATCGAGCCTACGAATCTCCTGCTGGCAAGTACCAATCGAATCCCTGATTTTCTTTGCGGAATCATCCACCAACCCAGCCACGTCTTTCGCCATAATTTGTAAATGCAAATGGAGGCTGTTGAGAGGATTTCCCAACTCGTGGGCAACACCTGCAGCCAAAAGAGTTAAAGCCTCCACGCGACCCGCTTCAACCGCACTTTTTGCCTCATTGCGATCTCGTGTTACATCATGAAAAATAGCTACATATAAACCACCTAAGCGGCCTGATTTCTCAAGTGGAACCAGATAGTAATTTAAAATTCGTGCCTCAGGGTAATTGACCTCAATTGTGCCAGAGGAAGAGCGGTTTTCCTGAAGGGCCTCGCGCCAATCGATACCTCGAAGACTACGAGCCAAAGTCCATCCGCCCAACTCCCCTGACTCAGGCAAGCCGAGGAGTCTTCCAGCAGCTTGGTTTCGATAGGTTATCTTTCCCTCACCATCCACCACTAAAACCCCCTCTTGGAGAGTATTAAAGATTGTCTCTAAAAAACCTTTGTCATGAGCCAATCGGGCAATTTGAGACTGAATCTCCCCATGACCTACTCGATCGGCTCTTTCAAGAAGGCGCTCTAAAAAAGAGGATTTCATTCCTCAAGATCCCTTCTTTAAAACCAACGTTTAAACTTCAACCAAAGCCCCATTCCTAACATCAGGGCTAAAGTCACCCCCATGAGCCCAAAATAACCCATGGGGTGATCCAGTTCAGGCATATGACGGAAGTTCATCCCATACCAAGATCCAACAACGACGGGAGGAATCGTTACTGCAGTAAGTGCAGTCAGAACTTTGATTCCCTCGTTGGCCTCGTGAGCAGAGCGATTCGTATAAACATCAAACGCCACCATCATTCGATCATTACATCCTTGGAGACGTTCATCCACACGCGCCAAGGCATCTTGAACGTCACGAAAATAGGGCAACATAAGTGCCCGGATCAGTTTTGACTCGCCACGGGCTAGACGAGAGATCACCTCCCTTTGGGGTCGCAAGGCTTGCCTCAGACTAGAAAGTCGACGCCGCGCCCGTAAAATTCTTTTCGAGAGATCCTCCTTCCCCATTCCGGATAGCGCCTTCTCCTCGACGTCTTCCATCTCCTCCGTGAGAACTTCCACCACAGGCAAATAAGAATCAGCAACCTGATCAAGGATCTGATGCGCCAATCGATCCGAACCCCGGGCCTGTTGAGCTGTCCCCTTAGCCAAGCGCTCCTTCAGGAGCGCAACACCAGGAATGGGTTCGCGATGATAGGTCACCAAGAACTCTTTCCCCAAAAAAAGATTTAGCTCGGAAATTTTTAGCGTCTTCTCACTTGTGATCGCAACGCTATGCATAATCATAAAAAGGTAATCTTCGTAATCCTCGATTTTTGGAAGTTCACTGAGCGTCACACAATCCTCGATCGCAAGCGGGTGAAATTCGAAAAGAAGTTCAAGGATTGCCTTGGTCTCCTCAGGGGTAGGCTCCGTAAGATCAATCCACAGGATCAACCCTTTATCTGCACGGGCTAACCGCAAAGCCTCCATCTCCACGTTGTGGCTTACTGGCCTGCCCTCACTAAATACGAATGACTCAATCACAATATTAGTATCTCCCGATTTCCCTCATTCGTCCAAAGTTTTCACTCATCAAAAGAACTCATCTCGATTCTTCCTTGAAATGAGGTACCTTCATGGTAGGTGAAAAAGCCCGTTCTTCTTCTGATTAGGGATGGTTGGGGAATTAACCCCGCAGGGCGCTCAGGCGCAGAATGCCAGGGAGACGCTACCCTGCTTGCCTCAACCCCCGTTCACGATCAGTTATACAAGAAATATCCCATGTCCAGACTTCAAGCCAGTGGACTCAATGTCGGCCTTCCGGAGGGTCAAATGGGGAATTCAGAAGTTGGTCATTTAAACCTAGGCGCCGGAAGAATTGTTTACCAAGAGCTGACCCGGATCAATCTAGCTGTAGCAGATGGCTCAATAGGAAAAAACCGAACTCTCCAAGCCTGCTTTGAAAAGGCGAAAGGGAAACGCCTGCATCTGATAGGCCTTGTTTCCAACGGTGGGGTTCACTCAAACATCGATCATCTTCTCGCACTCATTCAACACGCCTCCGATGCAGGTCATCGGGAAATCTATATTCACGCTATCACCGATGGTCGTGACTGTTCCCCCACATCGGCTCGCGAGTTTCTATCGCAACTCGAATCCAAGATCGCCTCATGCCCAGGCTCTACCCTTGCTACCCTTGTGGGACGATACTACGCCATGGATCGAGATCGGCGATGGGAGAGAGTAAAACTTGCGCGAGATCTCTTCGTTGAGGGCCGGGGGGCACCAGCCAAATCAGCATCCACCGCCATCGCGGAATCCTATGCAAATGGAAAAACGGATGAGTTCATTACCCCAGTTTCCTTTCTCGGATCAGATGAAGCCCTGATCCGAAGCGACGATGTTCTCTTCTTTTTCAATTTTCGTGCCGATCGGATGCGGCAAATCGTTCGGTCTCTCGCAGACCCAGATTTCTCTGAATTTCAGTCACCGAATCGGCCCAGAGTTCATGTATTCACGATGACCCCCTACGAAAGTGATTTCACAAAGATGGGCATTCAGCATCTTTTCACTCCTCTACCCATGAACGACCTCCTTGGAGAAGTTGTGGCAGCACACGGTCTTTCCCAAGCAAGGCTTGCCGAAACAGAGAAATATCCACACGTCACCTACTTCTTTAACGGCGGAAAAGAAACTCCTAACCCGAAAGAGGAGAGAATCATGGTCCCCTCTCCTAAAGTCGCAACGTATGACCTCCAGCCCGAGATGAGCGCCCCTGCACTTACCGAGCTAGTTGTGGATCGAATCCAAAAAGGTGTGGACGACTTAATCATTCTTAATTTCGCCAATCCCGATATGGTGGGTCACACAGGTGTCCTCGCCGCAGGAATTCATGCTGTCGAAACTATCGACCGTTGCGTGGGTCAGGTTCTGGAAGCACTAAAAAAAGCAGGGGGAAAAGCTCTCGTAACAGCTGACCATGGAAACTGCGAACAGATGCTTGAAAAGAGTGGTGCTCCACATACCGCCCACACCACAAACCTGGTTCATTTTCTTTACGTAGCAGAGGATGCAAACGAGCATGCCTTAGAGGATGGAAATCTTGCTGATGTGGCTCCCACACTCCTAGATATGCTGAAAATCCCTAAACCCTCGGCGATGACAGGCAAGTCACTTCTTCGCAAAAAATAAGATCTTTTTCTCGATTACAAAATCCAAAGAATCGGATTTTTACAATCGCAGGCAAGGGCCTGACTGAGCCATCCACGAAAAAAGGTCTACCGCATTCGAAAAGGATCGTGCTTGAGAGCGCTCCTTCACCCCATATCCGTGCTCAAGAAAAATACCTTCTACCCCTGCATTCTGTGCCGTTTTAAGATCGATATCACTATCTCCTATAAAAAGGTGCCTCCCAAAACACGCGCCCATCTTTTGAAAAGCGAATCGTAAGGGACGTGGATCAGGCTTCCGGAAGCTTTCCTCGCCACTAACCACAACTCGGATCCAACTATCCCAGCCCAAATCTCGAACCAAAGCACGCGCGGCATTACCGTGCTTGTTGGTACAAACTGCAAGACGCCACCCTGATTGGATTAACCTCTGGATTCCCTCATGGACCCCTGGATAGGGTCGGCTCATTCCAACAGGGTTCCTCTCGTATTCCCTTGAGTATTCATCCGCTAATAAAGCAGGCTCACTACCTCTTGCATCACTTCCAGTCCTACTCCACGCACGCTCCATGAGGGTTTTGGGGCCATTGCCAACAAGCTCCCGAACCACCTCTCTCTCCAAACTATTACGCCCATGACGAGAAAGCACCCGATTCAGTGCCAGATGAATTTCACCTAAAGTGTCCACCAGGGTTCCGTCTAAATCAAAAACAGCCCAACCACTCAAACGCATCTCAAACCTCCACCCCTCTTCCCTTACAATCGGCGAAGGGTTGGCAATCCGTAGTCTTTACCAATCTTTTCTGAAATGGCAGGCAAGCCGTCAGCTTGCAGTATCAGTTTCCCCGGTTCATCACGAAATTCGAAAACAATGTCACCCGTGGAGATTTCATCCACAGCTTTCGCCAACTCATCCAAGTTCTTAATTTCATGCCCATTCATTTTTTCTAAAACTAACCCCGACAACTGCTGGTATCCTAACGTGATCGGCGAAGGCAGAACCTGACTTAAGAAGACCACTTTCTTTTCTGGATCAGGTCTCTTCTCCTGTTGGAAAGTAAAATACTCGACGAGACGTTGAGGAGCACGTTCCGACCACTTATCCCCCCACTCCTGCAAATAGACACCTGTTAACTCCTGAAAAACCATCCCCCCCACCACGAGATACTTCGGTGCTTGATCAAATTGGAGCGTTGGAATTGAAACCTCCTCCCTAGCCTTGCGGTCATACGTCCCCGTAAGATCCATCTCCTTCCCATTTCGCGAAATTCGAAAACGCGCAACCGATCCCACCGTTGGTTTTGTTCGAATCAAATTCCCTACTGCGGTAGGTCCATACAGCGAGTCCCGATAGTTTCCATCCTCATCCAACTTAAAACCGTCCACGCTGAGTAAAACATCTCCCTCCTTAAGACCAGCTCTTCCTGCCGTTCCCCTTGGATTAACTCGAGTTAGCAATAGACCCCCTGATTTTGGAGCCATCACCTCCTCCCGCAAATTGGGGTCGCGCAATGTACTCCAACTCACCCCCAACGTTGGAAAACCCTCGTATTTCCCATCGGCAGCATCTTTCAGAAAATGCTCAATCATTGGAATAGGAATAGCAGTCCCTTCCTGCGAATCCCGATCGTAACCCATCATCATCCCCGCCAACTGTCCATCCTTCATCAAAGGGAGTGTGTAGCTATCGTCGCGCTTCGGGAGTGAAACGCGTACCCCATAAAGAAGAAAACCAGCCTCATCGGATGGGTAGCGACCCACCCCCGCGGAAAGAATCTCAGCCTGATTTCGCAACATTTCCCCATTTCGCTCCAACTGCCAAACCTCAGTTTTGTCTCCCGCTCGAAGGGCTGGACCCAAAACAACTCCAGCAAAACCCTTAAGAAAATTTTTGTCAGTGGGTTGTAGAAGGGCAAGGTTTGCCTCGTAATCAATGGCCTCGACTTCAGCCGCGCACTTTTCAGCCGACCCAGGCTTTTCAAGACCCACCTCAGTCCGATTCGCAACCAAAGCCGCCGTTGCGAGCACTTTTCCACCGGGTAAAACCACTCCCGTTCCATTTAATCCAAAGGGAGATTTTTTTTGCCACGGGCGAAACTGATCGTACGGCTGGATCGATGCCCGAACACGGACCAAGGAACCTCGGGAATCCTCGTCCTCAGCACCGATAACACACGTAAAAGCCCAGCAGCCAAGAATCAGATAAATCCATTTCATCGATGCTCAACCTCTTTTTTGAATGAACCCTTGGCCAATCGACGATCGCCAAGCTCTGTTCGTTTTGATTCAGAAATTCCATACTGCGTCATAATTCTCGGCATGACCTGATCCACATCTTTCTTCTTCAGAACAGCGGGTCTTTGATCTCCCTCGAAGTGAATCACAGTCTTCTCTCCCCCCAACTCCAAAGCAGGCACAACATCCGCCAATGTACGAATCCGTTTCCCATTGATCTCTTTTACGATCTGCCCAGCCAATCCCACCAGATAGACATTCGAACGATCAGGGAGCACAGAAGCGAGAATCACTGGCTCAGGAGTCTCCCGATAAAGCTGATCTTGTCCAAATAAGGTGTACGTTTGGCGTAGTCTCAAATCTGCACTTCCCAAAAGACCTGCCATCAAATTCGCAGTCATTGGCTGAAAAACCAATCCTCCGTATAGCACGTAACGGGGTGCCTCCTCGTACAAGACCTCATACATCGAAAACATCTCAGCGGGACGTAGAGTGATTGTCTTTGTCTCAAGCGACTGATTCCGCCAAACCTCTAACTTCACCGTATCACCCGCAAATTTCCTCTCCACGATCTCCTCTAACTGCACGGGTTGACCGTCCAATCGAACAGAACCATCGCTTTCAATCGGATGGCCATCAATAGAAAGGAGCACATCCCCTTTCTCAAGAACTCCATCAGACGAGCCCTCCGAAAAGATATCCGTAACTACCACTCCTAGTCCGTCATTCGGGCGATGATAATATTTCCGCATGGAAGGATTTTCCAGAGCCATCCATCGAATCGCGATATCCACATAGTGATCATATTTTCCATCTTCCACATCTTTTAAAAATCGGCGGATGACAGGAGTCGGAATCATATATCCGACATTTTGCGCCACATCCCCCCGAAAACCCTGAAACGCCACGCCCACAACCTTGTCATTCTGCAGCACAGGTCCTCCGCTATTCCCAGGGTTAATGGCGGCATCGATCTGAATTGCCAAATGGGATTCCCTACCCGAGTGCGTGTACGAGTTGTAATCAATTCGACTCACTACACCCCGAGTCACTGATAACCGATCCCCCCCGATCGGAAACCCATATACGCTTACGACTGACTCCAAATCAGGGATACCCCCGATTTTAAGGTCTGTAGTCCCTTTATAAAAATCAGGATCTTCCACCTCCACCATCGCGAGATCACAATCGTGGGCGACAAATTTTACCTTAGCAGGATACTTTCGGGGATCGGCCTCTCTTTGAACGGTGAGATACCGTGCCCCACTGACCACATGCGCATTCGTGAGGATGCGCTTTCGATCGATCACAAAACCCGCCCCCCTCGCCGAACTCACCGTTCCAGGATTCCACGGAAGCCGATAATCCCATGTCTGTGCCGTTACCTCGATCATCACAACGTTTTTACGTGCCTCACTCAACTGCCAATCTCCCTTTCCACAACTGCCCAAAAATGGAAGTAGAAGAAGCGCTGCAACTTTGATAACTCCGTTACCCATAGGGCCACATCCTATCACTCCCAAAAACCGAGTAAACCAGATTGCCTCACGTTTCCGCTATCCTAGGATTTAAAAATGAACCCTTGGTTGATCCTGTGTTTTTCCATCGCCCTGGAAGTTTGTGGCACCGTTTGCTTGAAACTATCCCACGGAATGAGTCGACCTCTACCCATCCTAGGAGTGATTCTCTTTTACCTGTCTGCTTTCGCCTTGATGTCAACTTCCTTGAAAAGCCTCGAAATCGGAACGGTCTATGCGATTTGGGCTGCTGCCGGAACAGCACTCATTGCGATCATTGGGATCGTCTTCTTTGGCGAAAGTATCGCTTGGGGAAAGATCGTGGGGCTCGTTCTAGTAATCGTTGGCGTGGTTCTTCTTAAAGCCTCAAACAGCGGACATTAGATTGTACCAAAGATTCTGTCCCCGGCATCCCCAAGACCTGGAATGATGTACCCTTGGGAATTCAACTTCTGATCAATTGCAGCCGTAAAGACTGGGACATCCGGATGATGTTTCTGATAGCAGCGCACGCCCTCGGGCGAAGCGACCAGACACATGAATCGAATCGATCTGGGCTTGGCACTCTTTAAACGATCGGTTGCGGCAACTGCTGAATTCCCTGTCGCCAACATCGGGTCCAGCAAGATCAGGTCACGACCCCGCAAGGTTTTTGATGCTTTGAAATAGTACTCCACCGGTTCCAGTGTTTTGTGATCCCGGTAAATACCGATATGCGCTACCCGAGCCGACGGAAAAATCCTAAGCATCCCATCGAGCAACCCCATTCCCGCCCGAAGAATCGGGACCAAAACCATTTTTTCCCCTTGAAGTACGGGAGCTGTCATTGCTCCCATCGGGGTTCGAATCTTTGCCCAGGTTAACGGAAGATCCTGGGTTACTTCATACGCCATCAACATGGCCACTTCCCCCGCCAACTCACGAAACTCCGTAACACTTGTTGTCTTACGACGCATCATCGTCAGCTTGTGCTGGACCAAGGGATGCCGGATCAGGTGAAGGTTCTTCTTCACAACTACGCCCATTAAACGTTGAACCGAAAGTCCATCACATCACCATCCGCAACGACGTACTCTTTTCCTTCTACGCGCAATTTTCCAGCTTCCTTCACTTTCTGCATTGTCCCAGCCGCCTGCAGATCGGCAAAGGCCACGGTTTCTGCCGCAATGAACCCCCGCTCGAAATCAGTGTGAATCACCCCGGCAGCTTGAGGTGCCTTGTCACCAGCATGAATTGTCCAAGCCCTCGTCTCCTTGGGTCCGGTCGTCAGGTACGTCCGTAACCCTAAAAGATCATACGCGGCACGAATCAGGGATCCGACCCCCGACTCGGCGACCCCTAGACTGGCCAGATAATCCCTGCCCTCTTGTTCAGGAAGATCGACCAACTCAGACTCGATCTGAGCACTGACGATCACCGATTTGCTCGAAAGATGAGTCCGGCAATACTCCTCCACTTTCTGCACCTGCTCCCCCGTCTTCCCAGATCGAGCCCCTTTTCCCAAAGCCCCCAACTCATCCTCCTTCACATTACACGCAAAGAGTGTGGGTTTTGTGGTTAAAAGGAAAAAGTTTCGCACGACCTTTTTTTCGTCGTCCGTCATCTCCAAGGTCAGGGCTGGTTTACCCGCATCCAAGTGGGGCTTCAGTCTCGCTAAAAGTGCCAACTCCGCCTTCGCCTGAGCATCCCCTTGCTTGGCCGCTTTTCCGGGCTTATCCAAGCGCTTCGTGACCGTTCCCAAATCAGCCAGAACCAACTCGGTCATAATCGTCTCAATATCCCGCAGGGGATCCACCGTTCCAGCCACATGATGGATGTCTGCATCTTCAAAACACCGGACCACCTGAATAATCGCGTCCACTTCACGGATGTGAGTTAGAAACTGATTTCCCAAGCCTTCCCCCTGACTCGCTCCCTTAACCAGACCCGCAATGTCCACTAGTTCAATGGAGGCAGGTAGGATTTTTTCGCTTCCAGACATCTTGGCCAACCAGTCCAAACGAGAGTCGGGTACCGTGACCATTCCAACATTCGGTTCGATCGTGCAGAAAGGGTAATTGGCTGCCTGTGCCTTACGAGTACGCGTCACCGCGTTAAAGAGAGTACTCTTCCCTACATTTGGAAGCCCCACGATGCCAGCACGTACCATTCGATATCCTAACCACACATACCCCATCTCCTCAATCTTCAGATCCACGTTTCCTTCTTATTTATTTTTTAAAACCCGTGGGGTTGATCTTGCGATACACCCCCTAAGCAGGCTCAAATGTTCAAATGAACAAGATCGGGATTGGTTTAGTTGGATGTGGAACGGTTGGATCCGGGTTGATCCGCAACCTTCCCAAGGCCAATGAGCTGATCGCTCAGCGCCTGGGTATCCAGCTCGAAATTCGTGGAATCGCTGTCAAAGACACCTCCAAAACCCGCCACGATCTCCCTTTGCACGCTGTGGGAGACTGGAAAAAAGTTGTCGGAGACCCATCTGTGCAAATCGTCGTCGAGTTGGTGGGCGGAACTTCCGACTCCTTCTCCATTGCCGAAGCCTGTATCCAAGCTCGTAAACCTTTCGTCACTGCGAACAAAGCCCTTCTTGCCGAACGGGGGCAAGAACTTATCGCCTTAGCCCAAAAATCAGGCAGCCCGATCTATTTTGAGGCGAGCGTCGCAGGCGGAATCCCTGTCCTCAAAGCCCTTCGTGAAGGACTCGTCGCCAACCAGCTCCTCGGCCTTCACGGAATCATCAATGGCACTTCCAACTACATTCTGACTCGCATGACCGAGGCTGGTTCCGATTTCTCGACTGCTCTTCAGCAAGCCAAAGACCTTGGATATGCAGAAGCAGACGATCGCTTAGATGTGGATGGAATCGATGCCGCTCACAAAGCCGCCATTCTCTGCCTTCTTGCATATGGATTCCTTCCTAAATTCTCCGAAATCCCAGTCGAAGGAATTCGCCAAATCTCATCCCAGGATGTCTCCTTCGCTCATCAGCTAGGGTACGTGATCAAACTGCTGGCGATGATCAAGCCAGTGGGTAGCGAGCAGATTGAAGTTCGCGTTGCACCAACTCTTCTTCCTTCACGCCATCCCATGGCTTCTGTTCATGGTGCGTTTAATGCGGTTGGTCTTCTGGGGAACCTCTCTGGACCCGTGCAGTTTACAGGTCGGGGTGCAGGTCCCGATGCTACCTCCAGCGCACTTCTGGCCGACCTGGCCGAAGCCGCAAAAAACCTTTGCGATAAAGCCCCCGGACCCGCTTTACCAAAACCTAGCAGTAAGATGACTCTGATTGAGAAAAACGCCTCTGTTGGAAGATTCTACGTGCGGATCGAAGTCGAGGATCGCCCCGGAGTCTTGGCCCAAGTCGCAGGAATTTTCGGCTCTGAAAAGATTGGAATCTCCTCCGTTCTACAACCGGAGGGCCGAGGTGCAGGCTCGGTTCCACTGGTGTTTCTCCTTGAGCCCGCCCCCTTATCCTCACTTCAACGCGCCATAGCTTCAATTTGCAAACTACCGAACACACGGGCACCGGCTACAATCTTGCGCGTGGAAGACCTGCTATGAGTTGGAACGGGATCATCCATGCATTTCGGGATCGCCTCCCTCTTCCCGCCAACGCCAAAGCCATTACCCTTTTCGAAGGCAATACTCCGCTTCTTCCCGCACCTCGACTAACCGCAGCCATCGGCGCAGATTTCGATCTTCGCCTCAAATACGAGGGACTGAACCCCACCGCCTCATTTAAAGATCGCGGAATGACCATGGCTGTTACCCACGCCGTCGCCAAAGGAGCCAAGTTGGTCATCTGCGCCAGCACAGGCAACACCTCCGCTTCTGCCTCCGCATACGCCGCTCGGGCGGGCATCGCATCCGCTGTGATAATCCCATCGGGAAAAATTGCCTTGGGCAAGCTGACTCAGGCTTTGATTCATGGCGCCAAACTTCTTCCAATATCAGGGAACTTTGACGATGCCCTCAATCTGATCCGTCAAATGTCGAACCTCAAAGAGGTCGATGTCGTAAACTCGATCAATCCTGTCCGAATTGAGGGCCAAAAAACTGCCTCTTTTGAAATTCTTGAGGCGCTAGGCAAAACACCAGACTTCCATTTTTTGCCCGTAGGAAATGCAGGCAACATCACCGCCTACTGGAAAGGTTTCTGTGAAGCCATCCCCAAAGGCCCACGCCCACGAATGTTTGGGTGGCAAGCTTCAGGTGCCGCCCCCCTGGTGGACGGCCATATCATCAAAGATCCGCAAACCATCGCCACCGCCATTCGAATTGGAAACCCTGCCAGCGGAGAAGGAGCCTTGGCCGCAGCGAAGGAATCGAATGGGCGAATCGATAAAGTTTCAGACCAGGAAATTCTAAGCGCCTATCAACTCCTTGCGCAGACCGAGGGTATTTTTGTTGAACCCGCCTGCGCTGCTCCCGTCGCAGGTCTGCGCAAGGCAGTCGCAGCTGGCTGGATCCCAAAAGGCAGTCTTGTGACGATGACCCTTACTGGACACGGATTAAAAGACCCCGATACCGTCCTTTCCTTATATCCAAACGCACCCAATCCTATCCCTCCCACCTTGGATGCCGCACGCAAAGCCTTAGGTCTCTAATTCCGAAAACACCTTAACCCCAAATCCCTCTACCAACCCTGCAACGGCTTTCTTGCCAGACGGCAGTTTCAACTTAGGATATAGAAATGTTTATCCCCCTACCCCTCGCACTTGGCCTCCCCCAAGGCTCCGAATGGTTTTGGATCGTTCTTGTTATCATTCTTCTGTTTGGAGCGAAAAAGCTCCCAGAGTTAGCCCGCTCCATTGGCCGTAGTCTTGGAGAATTTTCTCGGGCTAAGGATGACTTTGAAAAAGAAGTAAAAAACGCTGTTAAAGACGCAGACAAAAAAGACTCGAATAACACTAAAGCATCGTAACTCGCGAATCCTCCCAGCCTCCCCGTATTCGGGTTAGCATCACGACACAAACCGCCACGAGTCCAAGCATTCCATAAAGCGTTCCCCACCAGCCCACACTGAGCTGAAGTTGGGCAATTAATCGGTCTGAATAGGCGTCTGCCATCTTCCACCTCAAGAGGATATACAAACCCATCAAACCCGCCGCAGGCACAGCCAAGCCGATAGCTGGTGGACGAGGCAAACTTAAGCAGGCCCAAACTAGCCCCGTTAAAACGGGAATCAGAAGAAGCCATCCCAGCAGAGGTCGATTCTCTTTTTGATCCAAAGCTACCGAGGCCAGTTCACTTTGCACCTTGGCCCGCTGCGTCCCCGAAGCTGCCCCAAAACCCAACTGAAAACCTGAAAAACCATCCGCAGGATCCGCCCACATTTCCGACCACTCACCCCTCCTCATCCAGATCATACTCCTTAAAAAGTTCGAATCTCCCTCAGCTGTATTACGAACTACCTCGAGTGTGTTTTTCTTAAGAGCTGAGGGCTGAAGACGCACCCAAGGAAGAAAAAAGGAAACCAGCGTAAGGATCGCAAAAAACTTACCAACCCAGTGCAATACAGATGAACCCATAATCAAATAAATAACCACTTTTACTCGCAAGATCAACCTTCATACCACTCTATCCGATTAGACAAAGACAGCCTCCCAACGCTACTTTAATATCCTTAATGGTTAAGGTTCACCCCATTCCAGCTCTCACGGTCAACCCCAAGAATGCATCAGAAATAACCTGTGTTCCCTACGACATCGTTTCGCGAGAAGAGTGCCGCGTCCTCGCCAAAGATCACCCCAACACTCTACTTCGGGTGGACCGTGCTGACCTTGAATTTCCCGATGCCGTCAAATTCAATACCCCTGAAGTGTATAGAAAAGCAGCTGAGAATTTTTCCCGCCTGATCGAGAACGGATCTCTGCTAAAAGAAGCAAAGCCTTCGATCTATCTCGTACGAATGATCGAGGGCAAACATCGGCAACGTGGCTTTGCCGCTCTGGCCGATTTCGGCGACTACGCCTCCGGCCAATTGCGGAAACATGAGTTCACCCGACCTGACAAGGAAGACGACCGCGTCACTCTGATCCGCCATCTAGGGGCACTCACCGGGCCCGTGCTCGCTGCCTACCCCGACCTACCCGAACTGACAGCTCAGATGGATGAAATTGAACTAACCGTGAAACCCTTGGCGGAGGTAACGGATGAACGGGGGGTCAAACACACGGTCTGGCGCTGCCCGGATGCTGCGGAAATTGTCCGCCTCTTCACCCAGGTCTCCCGCTCCTACATTGCCGACGGACATCATCGGGCGGCGGCGGCAGCTCGTTTGGCGAAGGAGAAACCAGGCCCGCTCGGCATCCTAACCGTCTATTTCCCTGCTTCTGAGCTTCGGGTTCTTCCCTATCACCGACTCGTCCTGAAGCTGGATCCCTTCACTCCCGCCACATTCCTCGAAGAGGCGAAAAAAGTTTTCCAAGTCACCCCTTCTCCATCTGCCCCACCAGATGAAACAGGAAAAGTCGGACTCTTTATACAGGGCAAATGGCACCAGCTGGCTTGGAAAGCAGACCTAAAATCTGATCCCGTGGCCAAATTAGACGCCTCTGCCCTTCAGAATCGCCTGCTTGGTCCGGTTTTGCAGGTGAAGGACCCAAGAACAGATGCCCGCCTCGATTTCGTAGGCGGAATTCATGGAACTAAGAGCTTGGAAGATCGAGTCAACTCCGGCCAAGCCGCCGCTGCCTTTAGTCTTCCCGCCGTTTCCTTATCCCAAATCCTGGCCGTGGCCGATGCCGACCAGATCATGCCCCCCAAGAGCACCTGGTTTGAGCCGAAGCTCAGGTCCGGCTTTTACGTCCACCAGTTTGGATCGATAAAGTCTTAACGACCTCACAAAAAATCCCCACCCCTCGGGCTAAGTCCTCTGGAGTCGCCCGGGCACAGTTTAGTCGAAAACAGGCTTCTTTTGGAGGATTTGCAAAGAAGATTCCTCCCCCCACAACGGCAACGCCTTTTGCCAAACACTGCTTAGAGACCTCCTCCATGAGGCCGGGACGTCCTCCCCTCACCCAAAGCATATAGCCACCCGATGGATCATCCGCGCGGATCCCTTCGGGCAGTTCCCTGGATAAAATCCCCCCTGCCAGCTCACGCCTTTTGGCGTACACGGAACGGAGCATTTCTAGGTGTCCCTCCATACGTCCTGAACGAAGAAAAGAGGCGGTAATAAATTCAGGAGGAACGCCCCCATGAATCGTTTGACGACACTGCCTATCAGCTGCCGCATCCATCCATTTCCCGGGCAGGGCAAAGCCGATCCGCAGACCAGGAGCAACCGTTTTGGAAAAACTAGTGACATAAAGAACCGTACTGCCGTCATCATAGGCACGTAGGGGCTTAGGTCGGCCACGCCCCAGCAAATCCCCATAAATATCGTCCTCCAAAATTGGCACACCCATCTTTCGGCATATTTCCACCATCCGCGGCCGCCACTCCTCTTTCAAAGTGGCCCCACTCGGATTAGAAAGTGTGGACGTAACAACAAGGAGTTTTGGCTTAGGCTTAGCCTTTAGTGCTTTCTCCCACTTGGCCGGATCCGGCTCCTGTCCGACAGAAGTATTCACTGTCCGAAATTTCACCCCGATGGCCCGCAAAAGTTCCAACTGACCGTAATAGGCGGGTGCTTCACAAACAACCGTATCTCCCCTTTTCAAGACGGTGTTCATCATCGTAGCCAAGGCCCCTGAACACCCTGTGGTCACCAGAATCTGGTCTGATTGAACATTCACTCCGCGAGCACCGAGGTAGTCCCGAATCGCATCACGCAAGAGCGCGGCCCCTTCCGGACGATGGTAACTAAACATTTCCCTGGCTCTAGAAGCCAACTCCCCTTCCAAAGCCGTCCGCAGTGCATCCAAGGGCAGAAAATCAGCTGAGGGAATCCCTGCGGCGAGATTGATTACATGAGGATCTTCCGTCTGACGCATCAGATCCAATAAACGAATAGAGGGCGTAGCCATAAAAGTTTCTACCTCAGATGGAAAAGATTCGCGAGAACGTTGACTCCTGCCCTACACGACTTACCTTCCGAAACGATGCCTGACTCGATTTCTGAAAGCCCACTCGCCTCCTGCCATCTGGCCTTGGGCGCTCGTATGATTCCATTTGCCGGCTGGAACCTCCCTGTGGAATACAGCGGTTTACTTGCTGAACATAAAGCCACACGTCAGGCTGCGGGCCTTTTCGATATCTCCCATATGGGCCAAATCCGAGCACAAGGAAAAAGTGCCCTTTCCTGCCTCGAGTCCCTATTGGCCAATGATCCGGCCAAACTGAAAGATGGGGAGGGCCACTACTCCTTTATTACGAATGAGCAAGGCGGCGTGATCGACGATCTGCTCGTGTACCGCTTAAGCTCTGATGAATTTTTTCTCGTCGTCAACGCCTCCCGCCATCCCGAAATCTTGCAACTCCTCAAAAAGCACGAAACCCCACAAGTCCGCTTTTTCGGAAACCCAGGAACTGCAGCAGGAATGGCTCTTCAAGGTCCTCAAGCGTCTGCCATTCTTGAACGGATTCTTCAGGGCGTCACTCTCCCCCCAAGAAATCACATAGCAAAGTACACCCTTTTTGGAGCGAGTATCCTGATCGCCACCACTGGCTACACAGGAGAAAATGGCTACGAGATTTTTTCTGATATACCAACGGGCCTAAAAATCTGGGCTGCACTTTTGGAAACAGGCAAGCCCTTGGGTCTTCTCCCCTGCGGTTTAGGCTCACGTGACAGCCTTCGCCTCGAGGCTGGCCTCCCTCTGAACGGGCAGGATCTTTCCCCGAAAATTTCTCCAATCGAAGCCGGATTAGGAATGTTCGTGGATCTCAACCGACCCCGCCCTTTTCCTGGGCGCCCAGTTTTGGAAAAACAAAAAAAGAGCGGATCCCCCAGAATCTGCATCGGTCTTCAAGGTCAACCCGGACAACCCCCACCTCGACATGGATACCCGGTCTATCAAGGAGACAAGCAGATTGGCGTGATTACCAGTGGCGTCCCTTCCCCTACCCTCGGGCATGGAATCGCCTTGGCGTTGGTAACAACT
>Ga0214923_10003810_pt1 | contig 18666 bp, 15 predicted proteins | sample LL1510_MetaG_FD_177993 | JGI IMG/M metagenome (GOLD analysis project Ga0214923, IMG submission 177993) | Freshwater microbial communities from Lake Lanier, Atlanta, Georgia, United States - LL-1510 | ecosystem: Environmental > Aquatic > Freshwater > Lake | place: USA: Georgia | collected... | reverse complement strand
CGCGACGTGAATCAAGGGGAATTAATCTATCGACATGTCCATTACACGTTCAACAAGCTGGTCGCTTTTACCATCGGTTGTGTGTGCAATGTGAAATTGCTGGAAGAACAGCTCGCTCGCGCACAGGCACAATTGATTCAGCAATCGCCCTCGGACCAATAAGTTCCCACATCGACCGCGAAAGTATAGACATGACCGATATCAATCTCGCAACGCTCCAACATGCCGCCGATGGTATCAGCAGCTTTGATGAGGCAGGTTTTCTTCAGTTTGGCGCGCAAGCGAAGCAGCTGGGTTTCGATGAAGTGCTCGTTCGGCGCTGGGATCCTGGCGTTATCCTCGATACCCACAGCCATTCTTTCGCGGTGCAAGCCCTTGTCGTTGAGGGCAGGATGTGGCTTGGTCTGAATGACACGGTATGTGAGCTTGAAGCGGGAAGCAAATTCGCACTTGACGCAGAAATGCCGCACACCGAGCGCTACGGTCCCGATGGTGCGGTGTTTTGGGTGGCACGGCTTAACCTTCGCCATTAGCATCGAGCTTTATGGCCGGAGCATCGAGCTTTAAAGCCAGAGCATTGAGCTTTATGGCCGGAGCATCGAGCTTTAAAGCCAGAGCATTGAGCTTAATACCGGAGCATCGAGCTTTAAAGCCAGAGCATTGAGCTTAATGGCCGGAGCATCGAGCTTTAATGCCAGAGCATTGAGCTTAATGGCCGGAGCTGGGTTTTTTTATGACCGCAGCGTTATCCTTGGTTTAACCACGGATTCTTCGCACAGCGCAAGGAATGATGATGCACGATGCTCGAAGCAGCGATCCCGACAAACTTGGATGGATGAAAGGCTTTCCTCCTGCGAAAGCGCAGCGGATCATGGTCAGCGACGCAAGTGCCTATCGCTTCCCGCAGCTTCGATGGTCGTTTTCACACTATCAAGAACTCTTTCCCACTCGACCCATCGACCGGGGCAACGGTCCACATCATCCGCTGAACCTGAGTTTGAGAGATGATTTGGATGCGGTCTGTTTCAAACCGATCGGCGCTAGCGAACCCATGCGTTGGGATGATTCGCTTTCGAAGAATTTCACCGACGGCATCGTCGTTCTTCACCGTGGGCATAGGATTTACGAGCGATACTTTGGAGCGCTCGGAGAACGACAACACCACTTGTGCGCCTCGGTGACAAAATCATTCGTCGGTACATTGGCCGCCTGGCTTGTGCACGATGGGCAACTCGACCCCCATGAACCGGTCATCCGATGGATCCCCGAGTTGGCAAAAAGTGGTTTTGGCCAGGCAACGATCGAACAGGTCTTGCATATGACCACGGCGATTCGCTATGACGAAACCTACGCCGACCCTGAAGCCGATATTTGGAAGCATTTGAAAGCGGGCGGGGTATTTCCCCGATCTGCAGACGATCAAGGCCCAGGTTGTTTTACCGATTACTTGCAGACCGTTGTGCAATCCGGAACACATGGCGAACAGTTCGCGTATCGAACGCCCAATACCGATGTGTTGGGTTGGATACTGAAACGCGCGTCTGATCAAACCTTATCCGAGATGATGGCCGAGCGTATCTGGCAACCGATGGGTGCAGAGCGCGACGCTGCTCTCCAGATCGACAGTATTGGATTTGAGTTTGCCGGTGGCGGCCTTTTGGCGGTATTGCGGGACCTGGCACGTTTTGGCGAAATGATGCGGCTTGAAGGCCAACTCGGCAATCGACAGGTCATCCCCAAGGCTGTGATCCGAGCAATTCGGCAAGGTGGTGATCAGAAAAAATTCGCTCCGGCAGGCTACACGACTTTGCCAGGTTGGAGCTATGGATCAATGTGGTGGCATGCCCACGATGATCATGATGTTTATACCGCTCGCGGGGTTCATGGCCAGGCGATTTATATCGATCCAAAAGCTGAAATGGTGATTGCGCGCTTTGCCAGCCACCCTGTTGCGGCAAATGCGCAAATTGATCCTCACTCGCTGCCTGCCTATCGCGCGCTCGCCGATCACCTGATTCGAGAATCCTGATTGCGATGTCTGCCGATGGCTTCAAATCAATCGTTCAGAGCTTGCGTTTGCCGGTCATTCAGGCGCCGATGGCGGGCGGTCCATGTACGGTTGCATTCGTTGCAAGTGTACTTAAGGAAGGCATTATCGGGAGCTTCGGCTTTGCCTACAGCAAGCCTGACGCCATCCGCGACGCCATAAAGGCCGCACGTCGGGTGGCACACGGTCCGGTCAATGCGAATTTCTTTATCTTCCCATCCCTGCAAGCGCCAAGCGATGCAGCATTACAGCAGGCGGTTCAAGCCTTGCAAGCGCTTGCCGCTTTCGATCTGGCCCCTGAGGACAGGCCAGCACATCTGCAAATGCTTGAGCGATCAGCGATCAAGGCAGCCGAGGCACCTTTTTTTCCCTCGCTAGAGGAACAGCTTGAAGCGGTCTGGTCGGCTCGCCCCGAGCTTTTGAGCTTTCACTTCGGTCTGCCGCCAGGCTGGGTTTTTGATCGAGCGCGCGAGCTTCACATACCCGTCTTGATCAGCGCAAGCAAACGCTCTGAAGCCCTTGCCATTGAGGCAAGCGGCGCGTCGGCGATTGTGGCCCAAGGCATCGAGGCAGGCGGTCATCGTGGCTACTTTGATGCCGCTTCATCGATGAGCATCGAAGACGGTATGGAAACGCTTGATCTGGTTGAGGAAGTTTCGAAGCACTGCAAACTGCCCGTGGTTGCAGCCGGTGGCATTATGGATGGCGAAGCCATTCGAGCAGCGATTCAGCGAGGCGCCTGCGCGGTGCAGATGGGTACGGCTTTTCTTGCCTGCGATGAAAGCGGTGCTAGCGCCGAACACAAGCGATTACTGACCCAGGAACCTCAACGCGGCACGGTTTTTACCCGGGCATTTTCAGGACGCTTCGCCAGAGGCATTCGCAACCGCTTCACTGAATCGATGCAGGATCAGCAAGTGCTGCCCTTTCCGCAGCAAAATACACTGACCGGGGCGCTGCGTCAGCGCAGCGCTGAAACTGGCGACCCGGAATATCAGAGCCTATGGGCAGGAAGGGCCTACCCCCAATGCCGCGCTGAGCCAGTGAAAACATTGCTTGCCCGCTTAGAAAAAAGCTATCGCATGCCCGGCGGTTAGCAAACACACTAAGCTGCGATTCGCAGCGAAGCGTTTTGCGCCGATACGGACCCTGCAAACGCTGAGGAAACTCGCATGCCGGGGTTCAATGAGCGACGCATTAAGTCATCAAAAGCACCCAGTGCTGCCTTTGCGCCCTCACCCGCTGCAATGATGATTTGTTTAAATGGTGTGGCGGTCGCATCGCCGGCTGAAAAAACACCTTGAAGACTGGTTTGTCCTTTCGCATTGACGACAATCTCGCCCTGAGCATTAAGCTCAACAGTGCCCTTGAGCCACTCAGTATTAGGCATAAGACCGATTTGCACAAAGACACCATCGAGTGCCAGGCGATGCTCACGTTCTTCTCGTTGATCCAAATAACTTAGGCCTGTGACCACATCGTCGTCGCCTTCGATCGCTATGGTTTTTGCCTGTGTTATCACTCGCAAATTGTTTAGCGATCGGAGTCGATCGATCAGCACAGCATCAGCTTTCAGGTTTGGACCGAATTCAAGCAGGGTCACCTCAGCCGCAAGTCCGGCAAGGTCGATTGCCGCTTCAACACCCGAGTTACCCCCGCCGACAACGGCAACGCGCTTTCCCTTAAACAAGGGGCCATCACAATGAGGGCAGTAGGCAACACCTTTATTTCGATAACGGTCTTCACCTGGCACACCGAGTTGTCGCCAGCGCGCACCGGTGCTGATCACAACCGTTTTGGCTTTCAAACTTGCACCGCCTTCAAGCTCGATCTCATGCCATCCGCCAGAAACTTGCGCTGGAAGAAGCCGCTTCGCTCGCTGCAGCAACATGACATCGACTGCATAAGCATTCAGATGCGCTGTCAAATCGGAGACGAGCTTAGGGCCATCGGTTGATGGCATCGATATGAAATTTTCGATCGCCATTGTTTCGTTAAGTTGCCCGCCCAGTCGATCCGCGATTAAGCCAGTTCTGATACCTTTACGAGCCGCGTAAATCGCGGCAGAGACCGCGGCTGGCCCACCGCCGACAACCAATAAATCGTAGCCTTCTTTTTGCGACAGCATATTCTTCTGCCTCGACGGTAGGCCTTGATCAAGTTTCGCTAAGACTTCCTCAAGACTCATACGACCATTGCTAAACAACTGACCGTTTAGGAAAACAGCCGGCACGGCCATGATCTTCCGCGCACTGACCTCGTCCTGATACAGTGCACCGTCGATAATCACCGTTTTAACGGCTGGATTGATCAAGGCCATCAGACTGAGAGCTTGAACAACATCAGGGCAGTTGTGGCAGGAAAGTGACATGTAGACTTCAAATCGTAAGTCTCCCGTCAACAACTTGATCTGTTCCAGTTGCGCCTGGGAGACCCTAGGCGGATGACCGCCTGCCCATAGCAGTGCGAGCACCAGCGAAGAAAACTCATGGCCAAGCGGGATCGCTGCGAATCTTAGAGCGTGATCATCAACCTGCTGAACCACGAAGCCTTGATCAACCAAGCTGGCACCTTGATCGCCAAGCACTTCATCAGGGCCAGCAGCTACATGCTGGCTTGATCGTTGCTTGCGAATGGAGAATGATGGTCTGCGCGCATCCGTACCGTTCCAGAAGACGCTGATCTTGTCCGAACTCGCTTCAAGCGCAAGCAAAACTTCCTTGAGTTGAACGCTCGCTTCCGTTTGATCAAGACTTGCCTCAATCGCGACAGGCTCTTTAATCGATTGGAAATGCTGCTTCACTTTTTCTTGTATGGCTGCTGTGATCATCATGATGCCTTGTCGAGTGCTTTGTGATAACTTATACGTTGTCGTTTCATAAGATTTATAGCGTCATGCATTTCGTATAAATACTAATACGTATATCGTATAAAATTTGTTAGGGCTTAAATCTTGCCAACGAGATCGAGGCTAGGTTCAAGTGTTTCGGCACCTGGCGTCCATTTCGCGGGACAGACTTCCCCGGGATGAGCCGCCACGTACTGGGCTGCCTGAACCTTGCGTAAGAGTTCCTTCGCATCCCGACCGATCCCGTTATCGTGGATCTCACACAGCTTGATCAGACCCTCTGGATTGATGAGAAAGCTACCTCGCAGCGCAAGTCCCTCTTCTTCAATCATGACCCCGAAATTTCGGGTGATAACACCACGCGGGTCACCGATCAATGGATAGCGCACCTTGGCAACTGTCTCGGAGCTGTCGTGCCAAGCCTTATGGGTGAAATGGGTATCGGTCGACACGGCGTAAATCTCAACGCCCAGCGACTTAAATGTGTCATAGTTATCCGCCAAATCACCAAGTTCGGTGGGACAAACAAAAGTAAAGTCTGCTGGGTAAAAGAAAACAATCGACCATTTTCCTTTTAAGCTTTCCTCGCTGACCTGAACAAACTTTCCGTTGTGGTAAGCAGTCGCTTTAAAGGGCTTGACTTGAGTATTGATCATTGACATTTGGATTTCCTTGCGTTTGGTTTTGGAGAAGAGGCCGCTCAAAAGAAGAGCAAGCACAGCGCGAAGTCTGAAGACGGCAGCGCAATCGGTCCAACGAATAATTTAGATATAAACAATCGAGTTTTCCGATGGGATGGCGATGACAAGGCTCGCGATGACTTGGGAGGCATGGGGAAAGGCAGACGCGGTTGCCTTATCCGAGGGCTTACATCGCGGGGACTACAGCGCCCGCGAACTGGCAAAACAGGCCGCTGCCGCCATCCAAAACGTGAATCCATCGCTCGACGCGGTAAGAGAGATCTTTTCGGATGTCATCGAAGACCCCTTGATCGACGGCATGAACCCGAGTGGGTTCTTCCGGGGTGTTCCTTTTGTGATGAAGGATCTTGGCCCTGGCTTGAAAGGTCGACTGCAGGAAATGGGGTCCCGCTTTATGCAGGGCAACCGGGCGAGTGCCGATGGTTTTCTCACGCAAAAGATCCGGGCTGCCGGACTCAACATCATTGGCAGAACAAGCACACCTGAATTTGGCGTCTGCAGTTCCGCCGAGAATCCTGAGATTTGTATCACTAGAAACCCTTGGAACACGGCCTACAGCAGTTGTGGATCATCGGCAGGCAGCACGGTGTTGGTTGCCGCTGGCGCCGTCCCCATGGCCCATGCAACCGATGGCGGCGGTTCGATTCGAATCCCTGCAGGATTTAACGGCAACATCGGTATGAAATGTTCTCGGGGTGTTTTTTCGATTGCGCCAGGGCTTTCAGACCTTACGGGTCTGGTGTCAACCCAGGGCTGCATCACCAGAACCGTTCGCGACACTGCAGCCTGGATTGACCATTGCCGCGGCGGCGCACCCGGCGAGTTCATGCCGTACTGGAAAGAAGAACAATCATACAGCGAGCTGATCCGTAGCGACCCACCCAAGCTGCGTATCGCACTTTCGGATCGTTGGGGGCCCTATGCCGCAGAGCCATCGATTTCTGAAGCCTTAGCACGTGCTGCAAAACAGCTGCAAGATCTTGGGCACCATGTTGACTGGGCGTTACCCAAGGTCGACTTCGAGCAAGCATTTGAAGCGCAAACACTTTGCTACATTTCCAATTTTGCTCAAGTGATAGCGTCACACTTGCGGGCAAGGAACCTCAGCGAGCCCCCGTCGAGCATGATCGAACCGATCAATTGCTTGATCTGGCAGGCAGGAAAGGATATTTCTTATAGCGAACGTTATGCGATGCAGGAAGTCTTCAACAAAACCTCCCGGGGCTTTGGTGAGTTTTTCGAATCCTGGGACATCATTCTGACGCCGATTACCGCGCAAAACACCCCAATGATCGGTGATCGCGAATTGCTTACAACGAGTACCGAGCGCGATGTTTATGCTTGGTTTCATCGACTCTGGCGAGCCTTTGCTTTCACGCCCTTAAGTAACCTTTGCGGTACTCCTGCAGTCTCAATGCCTATGGCACGGCAAAGCAATGGTCTACCCTTCGGTATCCAAGCGCAAGCGAAACAAGCTCATGATGGCTTGCTCTTGCAACTGGCAGCGCAAATCGAACGATCGATGAGCGGGGGATGGCATGCAGGAGAAACCCCTGCGATCCATGTAAGCAAGATTGTCGGTTGACGAAGTGAGCGGCGCCTTTGGATGGCCCAATGAGCAGCGCCAAAGCATGGTAAAGCGAGCGCCTCATGCGAATACCCTAGCTGCGCGCAATCGTGTAATTGTTCACGCGAAGCATTTTGCACATCGCCTTCATGTTGTCGAATGTTGGCGGGATCTGAGCATTGCGAATGCGCTGTTTAAGCTCTTCAGTCTTGTAGATCATGCCTTTTTGATTGGCTACGGTTCGGCATAAATTTTCTGTAACCGTCTTAGCAACCCCTGGCCTTGCGCTCACCACCTTCACAAAAGCCGGCGCGGGCAAAAATAAAAGCTGGCCAGCCGCTTCGCATTCGAGCGCTGCCGATCGCGGTTGGCCATCGATGAGACCAAACTCGCCGACGTGAGCACCTTGCTTCAGGCTTGCCAGCACCTTCTTCGGCGCAGCCCCACTACCCCGGCCCAAGACATAGACCCGAAAAACCCCGGAGAGCACGACGTACATGCCGTCGGGCTCATCGTCTTCCTTGAAAACCTGCTGACCTGCTGAAAATGCCAGGGCTCTGGTCACGAGCATGATTTCCGACAAATCCTCGCCGGACATCCCGTTAAAAAAAGGAACTTCCGAAATCGGCACGGCCATGGGTGCTTACTCCATCTGAATCATGCTGGCAACCCGCGCTGACTCATGAGCGAAGTGCCCATGCGACGCGAGTTTGTGACCCACACTTTATCGCAGATCAACGCCTTGATCGTTAAACGGCCCGACTCAAGAGCACGCGAAGCCGACCTTTAACATTTCAGTCGACCTCAAGGTGCAGCGTGCTCGACAATACTGCTGAGGACGACTAGGATCAGTGCTGTGAGGATCGCCAAGACGATCCCACGATCAATAACCTTAGGGAGGATGATATGAACCATCGGATGCGTTTCGGTATATTTCTAGCACCATTTCACAAACCTGGGATCAACCCAACGCTTGCGCTCGAGCAGGATCTTGAGTTGATCCAATGGCTCGACCGCTGTGGCTACGACGAGGCATGGTGTGGTGAACATCACTCGGCAGGCAGCGAAATATCGGCCAGTCCCGAATTACTGATTGCGGTCGCCTCTCAAAGGACGCGATATATCAAGCTTGGCACTGGTGTTGTCAGCATGAGTTATCACAATCCTTTGTGGGTTGCGGAACGGATCGTACAACTCGACCATCTCACGCGAGGTCGGGTGATGCTTGGCATGGGACCCGGCTCGCTCCCGAGCGACGGGATCATGATCGGAGTCACACAACACGATACCCGTCGACTGCTCGAAGAAGGCATGGGCGTCGTGATGCAACTCTTAAGAAGCGAAGAGCCGGTTAGCTTTAAGAACGATCGATGGAACCTTCAGGAAGCGAGACTGCACCTTCGCCCCTACAGTCAACCGCTTTTTGATATCGCTGTCCCTGCTGTAGCCTCACCCACCGGACCAAAACTCGCGGGCATGCATGGGGTTGGACTCCTTTCGATCGGCGCGACCACAGCGGCAGGATTCGATGCGCTGGCGCTTCACTGGGATGTGATGGAGCAACAGGCGGCCCATTACAAAACCAGCGTTGACCGGAATAAATGGCGACTGGTGGGTCTTGTTCATTGCGCAGAAACCATGGAACAGGCATACCGCGATGTTGAGTACGGCATCGAACAATGGTTTGATTATTTTCAAGCCGTGGCTGCCTTCCCTCAAATGGCAGTTCCTGGCAATAACGTGAAAGAAATGATTTCTTTTGTTAACGATTCCGGTTTTGGCGCAATCGGCACACCAGACATGGTTCACGCGCAAATCGACCGGTTGTGGCAACAAAGCCATGGTGGCTTTGGCGCGTATCTGTTGTTGGCTCATAACTGGGCTAACTTCGACGCAACCCGAAAAAGTTATGACCTGATTGCAAGACATGTGTTTCCTCAGTGGCAGGGTCAGCGCTCGACGCTGGCTGCTGCCGAGCGCGCAAGAGCAAATCGCCCCGCACTGGCTGAGGTACATAGCAAAGCGGTCGAAGCTGCAACCCAACGCTTTCAGGCCGAGCTCGCAACGCGTTAAACCATCAAAAGGGTGCATTTGGTCGGCCTTGTCCGACCACTTTTTTGCGCCATTATTGCCCGCTGAGTACCCAACACAGGACCTGTCGCATAGATAATCTCCAACGCTGGTCATCGTCGTGGGCAGCTTCGAGCCGATAAACCGGCTGACCTCGAAATATGAGGTGCCATAGCGCCAGGGCAAGGCCGACTGACTCACTCGCTCGGCCACATTGATATATGGCTTGCTCAGACGATATCCAGGCAGGAAAGGTCTTGTAATCGTAATAAATTGAAGATCTTGCGTTTGTCCTCACGGATAGATGAGTAAAAATTTCGACATGAACTTTATGACGGATCAGGGGCTGTTGCGATCCCGCATGCGGATTAAGGCCACCAAGGGCAACACCACAAGCGACGTAGCAACAAAAAATACAAAGGCATCGAGATAGCCGATCATCATCGCCTGTCGATTGAGCTCGCGCGACAGTGAAGCTAAGCCTGGGAGGTCGGCGTAACTCCAGGGCCAAGGCAGTGTTTCATGGTGCAAAGGCGTCACACGCTCGACAAGTTCGGCATAGCTATGCCTTGCCATGCGAACCGAGACTGTCACGGTCAGGGAAATGTGCACTGCCGATCCAAAATTTCTAACCATATGGTAGACCGACGACGCATCAGGGACAAGCTTCGGGTCGAGGGTTGAAAACGTCACCATGGTAATCGGTACCCAAAGGAGACCAACCCCAAATCCTTGCACCACCATTGGCGTGAACACAGCCCACACCGTGGGGTTCATGTCCAGATGCGCCAATTCCCAACCGGCCCAGGCCTGCAGGGTGAAACCCACAAGAATCATGGCTCGAGGCTCGATGCGACTTCCGATAATCATGAAGGTGAAGGCCGCTAGCGTCCCCAGGCCGCGGCAACCAATGATGTACCCGACCACCGAATCGGGATAGCCGCCAATGTTTTGAAGCAGTGGCGGCAATAGCGTCATCGGTGTGAAATTCAGCATACCGAAGACAAAAACCATCAGCAGTCCAATCACAAAATTACGATCGGAAAAAAGCTTCAAGTCCAAAAATGGCTTCTCGGTGGTGAGGCTGTGTACGACAAAGAAATAGAGCGATATCAACGATAAACCCGCCCATATCAGCATTTCATGTGCATCAAACCAGTCGGCCCTTTCACCCCGATCGAGCATCAATTGCGCTGCAGCAACAGCAATCGCAAGGCTCAAAAACCCCAAGGTCTCGAGTCGAATGCGGCTCGGTTTGACCCGATCGCGAATCACCGCGAATGTGCCCATCAGTGCAAGGAGCGTAAAGGGCAGGATCATATAAAACACCCATCGCCAGTTATAGGTTTCAGCCAACCAGCCCCCAAGCGTCGGCCCTAAAATCGGTCCAAAAACTGATCCCATCCCGTAGATGGCAAGCACCGCCCCGTGACGCTCTTTGCGATAGGTATCGAGCACGATCGCCTGCGATGCCGGCACAAGGGGCGCACCCACAGCACCCTGTACTGTCCGCCAAAACACCAAAGCTTCAAGCGAACCTGACATGCCACAACCCAGCGATGCAATACCAAAAGCGATGACACAGCCATTCATCAAACGTCGACGACCAAACCGCGCCACCAGCCAGCCCGCCATCGGCGTGGCCACAGCCGTTGCCACCAAGTTAGAGGTCACAACCCAGGCAATTTGGTCTGGTGTTGCGGAGAGTGCACCTTGCATCGCTGGCAACGACACATTGGCAATGGTCACTGTCATTGCATAAAGCACAGTCACCAAGGTACAGGTCGCAAGAATCAATGCGCGCTCTATAACAGCCGCTGCATCGTCGCGCTCAGCGAGTGTTAAGGCTGCCTTGGCTTCATTGCGCTGGACGGCTAACATGGTCTGTGCCCCTCACCAGCGGCTCAGCCGCTATTGGCTTAGCCAAGCGAAGAAATCGGGCATCCCGCGGGCTTTACCGGTATCGATGCGCACAGTCACCGTCATACCGGCACGCAGTGAGGTTGACTCGCCGCCCGGATCGATCTCCAGCATCACCGGGACGCGTTGCACAACCTTCACCCAATTGCCCGTCGCGTTTTGAGGCGGCAACAGGGCAAACTGAGCGCCTGTCGCCGGCGCAATCGCAAGCACTTTGGCTGACCAGCTTCGATCGGGATAGGCATCTGCCACCAGACTAGCCGGCTGACCGACCCGCACCTTTTCAAGTTGCGTCTCCTTAAAGTTTGCCTCGATCCAGGGCTTATCGGGTTGGATGAGGCTGAATAAGCCAGCACCACGATTGATATTTTCGCCAGGCCGCAAGCGCAGATTACTGATCGTGCCATCCTGCGAGGCTCTAATCTCTGTGCGTTCCAGGGCAAGCTTTGCCTCATCGAGTGCTGCCTTAGCTTCCAATACTTTCGGATGCCGGTCGGCAGCGAGAAGCAAATCGCCTCCGAGGGCTGTTAGCACCCGCGATGCACGTTCTTCAACGGCACTTAAGCGGGCTCGCGCTGCATCCCGTTGGTGTAGCGCTTCATCGTAGGCATCAGCGCGAATCATGCCAACTTCTCGTAAACGGCGCGACCGCTCAAGCTGAAGGTTTAAGAATTGAATTCTTTCCTGCGCTTCGCCTGCCTCGGCCTTGGCAACCCGGTACTCGGCCCGCAGTGTATCGAGCTCATTGCGAACCAGTTCGAGCTGCGCGCTTGCTTTAGCCAGTGCAATCTGAAAGGGTGCAGGATCAAGCACAAACAACAAATCACCTTGACGAACCTGCTGCTGGTCCTTCACCAGCACCCTGTGGACTCGCCCGCCCATCTCCGCGCTGACCGAAACAATATGTGCTTTCACATAGGCGTTATCGGTCTCAACAATGCGGCCGCCTTTGGCATATTGATCAAGGGCAAGCCAGCACAGCAATAGCGGCACGACCAGCAAAAGAAGAAATCGCAAAACACTGCGGGAGGTTACAGATCTAATCATCAGATCGTTCCGGTTTTCTTAGCTTTTGACGTGAAGCCCCGAGGCGAGCAAGATTCGCCTTGACGGCGGTCAGCGTGTCTACAAATTGCTCGCGCTCGCTTGCGCTCAAGCCTGCCAAAGCATCCCTTCGCAGTCCCGCCGCAACCTCACGCATGCTACGCATCGCCGGTTCGGCATCCGCAGTGAGAAACACCCGCCAGACGCGCCGGTCTCGCTCATCGGACTCACGACGAACCCAGCCCTTGGCTTCAAGCCGATCGATCAATCGACCCAGCGTTGGCTTCTCGACTTCGAGCATTTCTGCAAGCTCAGTCTGAGAAACACCGTTGCTGCGAAACAAATGCGTCAGCACCCACCATTGAGCCCGCGTTAAACCCAAGTCCTTGACGCGGCGGTCGTAGACCAATCGCATCAAGCGGGCAACGTCGTGCAGCAGGAAACCAAAGTTTCTCGACAGATCTTCCTGGAACATCCCGGGATATTAGTTGCCTAGCTTACGATAAGCAAGGCACACGATGAAGCTGCTTGAGATCCCGGTACAGGATTGACGATGCGCCCATCGAAGCCATCCCAAGCCCAAGACTTAACCCGTCACTTGCCTCGCCGTCCGCATCTGGGCCTCGCCGGGTAGCCAAAGCACAATAAAGGCACTGACGGCTGCAATAAAGGACATCGCAATCAGCAATTGGGTAAAGCCCGAGGCTTTCACCAGCGGACCAAGCATGTAAACCGCAAGCGAGCTGATACCGAAAGAGATTGCGATACGAATACCACTGACCCTTGATCGCATTGAATCGTCGATGTATCGCACCACCATCGCATCACTGAACGGTATCGCTCCGAAGACGCTGATCATGTAGGCAACGGCGAGCAGGTACCAAAGCCAACCGGCGCTCTGGGAAGCAAGGGCAAAAAGCACGATTTGTGACGCAACAATCCCAAAGAAAAGCGGCTTTACCGGGAATCGATCGATAAGCCGACCCACAATCACCTGGGCGATCGATGCAATCGCATAGACTAAGGCCATAAGCATGCCGATGCTCGCCGGATCCGAAACAATCCCTTCGAGCCTTTCTGTGAGCATTTGAGTATTGCCATTGGTTGTGAAATTGAAGAGCAAGCTGCCCGTTGTGCCGCTTGCCACCATCACCATAAAAGTACGAACGGCCAAGTGCTTTGGCAATTGAACATGGCTCACTTTTCTACTCGCCGGGGCGGCAGATTCAATCGGGGCGGTTTTCGAAAACAAAAAACCAGCGGCAATTGAGAGCAAACCGGGTACAACAAAAGCCATGCGCCAACCAAAGTACTTCACCAGCAAGCCCGTGGATAAAGCGGCAAAGGCAATACCAAGGTTGCCGGCAAGGCCGTTGATGCCGATGGTGACCCCGGGACGCTTGGACTGTTGGACAAGCATCGGGATGCCGACCGGATGATAGATGGCAGAAAAAAGGCCCAGTACCGTGAGCGCGGCTGCGATCTGCCACGGGGACTGTGTGAACGCTACAGCGATCGACGCCAAGCCAATGCCATAAAAAAACACCAGCATCATTTTGCGCCGTCCCCACAAATCACCGAGCCTGCCCGCGGGCACCGAGCCGACACCAAACATAAAAAATGCACCAACGGTGTAGGGCATTAAATCTTCCCAGCGCTCAATACCGAAGTCCGCTGCGATGGCACTTACGGCCGTTGCAAAAATCAGCAAGAACAGGTGATCGAGAGCATGACCTAAATTCAATAACAGAGCAGGAATGCGCGGCACGAAATTTCTCCAAGAAAGCACTAGGCGCTTGCTCAGATCATCAGGTAATTTCGCGTGCTAGCCAAGTACGAAGTTGTAAAGGCGTTTCAATCAAGCCATCGGCACCCCATGCTGAGGGCGGAAGTTCGTCGCCGCAATAACCATAGGCCGCTGCAACCGTCTTCATGCCGGCGGCTCGACCAGCCTCAACATCGCGTAGATCGTCGCCGACATAAACACAGTAACGCGGATCGACAGCAGCGGCGCCGCAAGCATAAAAAAGATTGGCTGGGTTTGGTTTGGGAAAGGGGGTGGTGTCACCGCCAACAATGGCAGCACAACGGGGCGTTAAGTCCAAGGCATCTACGATATGTTTTACATAACGCTCGAATTTATTACTCACCACACCCCAGATGAGTCCCTTCGATTCAATGTGATCGAGAACCTCCTCCATCCCGGGGAAAAGCTGTGTGTGCACCACCATAGCCTTTTCGTAACGCGCTAAAAATTCAACACGAAGTGCCTCAAAGGCGGGCTCATCTTTTTTCACACCAAAGCCGCACCAGATCAAACCTCTAGCGCCCATCGACGTATAAGGCCTGAGTATGGCGTCCTCAAGGGGTGAGAGACCACGGTCTTGACGCATCTCGTGGATCGGCACTGCGAGGTCTGGGGCGCTGTCGACCAAGGTACCGTCAAGATCAAACCAAACGGCTTTCAGCTTTGTACGCATTACCGTTTAATAAGGACGTTGGAAGGCCATCAAATAATTCACACTGAGATCGCCCTCGACGAGCTTATAGGTTTTGAATAGCGGGTTATAGGTCATCCCCTTGCTCTCCCGCCACTGCAGGCCAGCATCTCGCGCTGCACGCTGAAGCTCCGACGGTTTGATCAATTTTTCATAGTCATGCGTGCCTCGCGGCAACAGATTCAACACATACTCCGCGCCCACAATCGCAAACAAGAACGCCTTGGGATTCCGGTTGATGGTGGAAAAGAAGATCCAGCCCCCCGGCTTGGCAAGGCCCGCACAGGCTGCAACGGTGGCCGCAGGATCGGGCACATGCTCAAGCATTTCCAAACAGGTCACGACATCGAAGGAAGCTGGTTCGGCTTCAAGCATTGCCTCAGCCGAAGACTCAAGGTAGCGCAGCTTTGCCCCGCTTTCAAGCGCATGTAAACGAGCAACTTGAAGTGGTTTACCCGCCAAGTCGATGCCCGTAACCTCTGCACCAAGTTCGGCCATGGACTCCGAGAGGATCCCGCCGCCGCAACCCACGTCAAGCACCCGGCGACCCTTAAGCGGCATCATTCGGTCAATCCAGTCTCTACGCAACGGGTTGATATCGTGCAAAGGTTTGAATTTGCCTGATTTATCCCACCATTGACTCGCCAATTGTTGAAACTTTGCAAGCTCGGCAGGGTCGGCGTTGATTGTTTTTGAAGTCAAACCGGATCACCTCGGCGGTTAAACGAATGCACAAAAGAAGGGTAACGAGTCGAGGCACATCCGCAAACAAAAAGCCCCGCCTAAGGCGGGGCTTTGACAGGCCTGAAGCCTTCGATCGGATGTTTAGCGTTTTGTCCGTGTACCAACCACTTCGACCTCAACGCGACGATTCTTTGAGCGGCCTTCTGCGGTCTTGTTGCTCGCAATCGGATCGGTCTCGCCCTTGCTTTCGGTGTAGACACGGTTTGCATCAATCCCTTTACTCACCAGATAAGCCTTGACGGCTGCGGCACGGCGCGCACCGAGTTTTTGGTTGTATTGGTTTGATCCCACCGAGTCGGTATGACCGACGGCGATCACCACCTCAAGCGTCATCATCTTGATCTTGCCGACAAGGTCATCAAGCATGGCTTTACCGGCTGGTTTGAGCACTGACTTGTCGAAATCAAAAAAGGCATCGGCCGCAAAGGTGACCTTCTCGCTCATCGGCGCAGCGGGCGGCGGTGGCGGAGGGGCAGGAGCAGGGGCAGGCGCAGGAGCAGGCGCAGCCTTGGGTTCAGGAGCAGGCGCAGGCGGCGGTGGCGGGGGCGGCGCTGGTGCCGGTGCCGGTGCCGGCTTGGGCACGAGGTCGGGATCGCAAGCCATCGTGGCCATGGCCGGCGTCCAGTGACCGGCACGCCAGCACTGGCCTGACGAATTACGGACGTTCTGTCCGTCGGAGCTGATTGCGTAGCCGTTATTTGTCTGCGCAAAAGCAAACCCAGATGCTGCAAGTGCAGCAGCCAAGGCCGTGATCGAAAAAATCTTCTTCATGAGTCCCTCACTTTTTCACCGGGCGGCAAGCCCATCGACCAACAAATTAATCGCGTCAAGCCACTGCGAATCCGTACTTTAAACAAGCTTTGAACGATCCAGCCCGTTTAATGCGCTTACAACTTGATTTTGCCACAGCGGCAGCCTGCTTCGGAGGCGATCGATCTGCTGATTGAAAGCCAGCGATACGGGCTGTCTCATTCTGACAACAGGCTCGCCTGCTACCCAGACATCGCTAACTTGCTCCCTACCGCAGACGTAAATCAAATGCGATAGAGGATCCATGCAGGGATAAGCGTCCAGCGTGCTGTAGTCAACCGCCACAAGATCAGCCTGCTTGCCTTGCTCGATGGAGCCGATGCGATCCTGCAAGCCGAGCGCGGTGGCGCCTCCAAGGGTGAGCGCATGAAAAACCTCAAGCGCGCTAAAAGCGCTCGCGTCGCCAGCCACCGCTTTGGCAAGCCTCGCGGCGCTGGCCGCCTCAGCGAGCAAATCGAGCCGGTTATTGCTTGCTGCACCATCCGTACCCAGCCCGACATTCACGCCAGCCTTTAATAGCGCGTCAATAGGTGCAAAGCCGCTCGCTAACTTGAGGTTTGAATGCGGACAGTGCGCCACATGCGCGGCGGCAGCGGCCATCATCGCCATGTCAGCCTCGTTGAAGTGGACAGCGTGAACCGCGATGAGATCCGGGCCAAGCAAGCCAAACTTGGCAATGCGCTGCAGGGGCCTCAAGCCGTGCAAACGCAAAGAGGCCTCGACTTCAAAAGCTGTTTCGTGCAGGTGCATATGCACCGGCAGGCTCAGTTCTGCCGACAAGACCCCAAGTTGCTCAAGAACCGCATCCGAGACCGTGTAAGGCGCATGAGGCGCCAGACAGAAACTCACCCGGGGATCTTGACGCCAACGGTCCCTGATGGCCATGCCCTTGCGCAAATAATCTTCTGCATGGTGGGCATAAGCAGAGGGAAAATCGATCACGATCAGTCCGGCACTAACCCGCATCCCCGCGACACGCATCGCTTCAATCCCTGCTTCGGGAAAAAAGTACATGTCATTAACCGTGGTGATCCCAGCTCGCAGCATTTCAGAGGCTGCCAAGAGGCTGCCATCGTAAACAAATGACTCTGAGAGCAGTTCGCGCTCGAGTGGCCAGATTCGCGAGGCCAACCACTGCTCTAGCGGAAGATCGTCGCCAACGCCACGCAGCAATGACATCGCCGCATGACAATGTAGATTTACCAGGCCTGGAATAAGCAAATGATCAGCAAGCTCAATCTGCTCAGCATCGGGATAGGAGGCCAGCAACTGTGCTTGTGCTGCGATCTCCCGGATCAGACCGTCAACAATTAAGACGCCCTGCGAAGTGAGCAAGGACTGCCCCGGCACCGCGGTCGCAATCCAGCGTGGCAAAAGGAGCGTGGCGGGCTTGGTTTCGGTGTTCAAAGTCATTCCTTTCAGAAGCGGAAATCCTAACTGGTAAACTGCAAGGTTTACGTCTGATCGCGTCCGATCAGTCTCTTTCGGCAGCTCCATGGAACTATTCGCCAAAGAAACACTCCCCATCAGCCTTGAAGAGGAGATGCGTCGCTCCTACCTTGACTACGCGATGAGCGTCATCGTGGGGCGAGCGCTGCCTGATGTTCGAGACGGTCTCAAGCCAGTGCATCGCAGGGTCTTGTTTGCGATGTACGAAGCCAATAACGTCTGGAATCGACCCTATGTCAAGTGCGCAAGGGTTGTCGGCGAGGTCATGGGTAAGTTCCATCCCCACGGCGACTCGGCCATTTACGACACGCTGGTGCGGATGGCCCAAGACTTCTCTTTGCGCTACACCTTGATCGACGGCCAGGGTAACTTTGGCTCAATTGACGGCGACAACGCTGCGGCGATGCGCTACACCGAATGCAGGCTTGACCGGATTGCAGGCCTACTGCTTGAAGACATCGATAAAGAAACCGTCGACTTCCAGCCGAATTACGACGGCAAAGAGCAGGAGCCTTGCGTGTTGCCAGCGCGCATTCCCAACCTGCTCATCAATGGATCATCGGGTATTGCGGTGGGCATGGCCACCAATATTCCGCCGCATAATTTGTCTGAGGTGACCGCCGCCTGCCTGCATTTGCTCGATCAGCCCGAGGCAAGCGTTGAGGACTTGATGGCCTTTGTGCCGGCACCCGATTTCCCCACGGCTGGCATCATTTACGGCCTATCAGGCGTTAGGGAAGGTTACCGCACGGGCCGAGGGCGGGTGGTCATGCGTGCTCGAACACACTTCGAGGACATCGATAAGGGTCAACGTCAGGCCATCATCGTCGACGAACTGCCCTACCAGGTCAACAAGCGGGTGCTGCTCGAGAAGATCGCCGAACTGGTGAATGACAAACGGCTTGAGGGTATTTCCGATATACGGGACGAGTCCGATAAGTCGGGTATGCGGGTGGTGATCGAACTCA
>Ga0214923_10003809_pt1 | contig 18673 bp, 14 predicted proteins | sample LL1510_MetaG_FD_177993 | JGI IMG/M metagenome (GOLD analysis project Ga0214923, IMG submission 177993) | Freshwater microbial communities from Lake Lanier, Atlanta, Georgia, United States - LL-1510 | ecosystem: Environmental > Aquatic > Freshwater > Lake | place: USA: Georgia | collected... | reverse complement strand
TTTTCCTTAAAAATGCCTGTGCCCCTACCACTAAAATTTTTTTGTTTTTAATTTCTGGGCTCATTCTTATATTCCTTATAGTTGATATATCAGCTATTTGATTTAACTATACTCAAAATCTTGTCAATAAATTAATCATGGGTACTTTTTCAAAAAATTGATGAATTTTCTTTAGTCTCTTAGTTCTTACTATTCTTTGTTAGGTTTAAAAATCACTCTTAATTAGATTTACAAAAACTAGCATTTTTTCATCATAAATATTATATGAATTCAGGCGAAAAACAAGTCATTCCCTTTAGGATCCCTATTTTAACCCTATCGCTAATATTTTTTAGCATGTTACCTGTTACAATGATTGTGCCTGTTTTTAAGGATATAGTGAAGGATAAACTGGGGGGAGACAATCTCATGGTGTCCTATTTTATGAGCGTGGCAATGCTGGGCTCTTTTTTGTTCTCACCTGTGGCAGGATTTATGTCAGATAAGCTAGGGAATAGAAAGTGGTTCATTACTCTCTTTGCCTTTTTGGATGGAATTATTTTTTTTCTATTACCCCTTTCGAGAGAATTAGGTGTACTTCATGTACTACGATTTTTAGAGGGATCATTTCATATATTTGTCATTAGCTTATTACTCTCCTTGGTGGCAGATAGAGAAAACGATCCAAATTCTAAATATCACAAGAAGGGACTGCTTCTTGGAATAGCTGGAATGGTTCTGAGTTTGGGAGTGGGTTTAGGTTCTCCCTTGGGTATTTTGGGTAGAAAAAATCCTGAACTGCCTTTTTTGTTTGCAGGTATTCTTATGATAGGAATTGGGATTGTATCACTATTTTTTTTAAAGGACTATGAGTACCATTACACCAAAAAAATTAATTTTAAAGATTGGGTTAACGCATTTAGAGAGAATCGGTTATTGGGCATTCCTTATCTCTATAATTTTATAGATCGTTTTACGGTGGGCTTTTTTGTTACAAGTTTTAACTTACATCTCAGAGAAGATCTAGGGCTCAATTCAGGTCAGGTAGGAATGTATCTCTCTTTTGTATTATTGCCCATGAGTTTATTAGCCCTTCCTTTTGCTCTACTTGCTAAAAAAATGGGAGCGGTTCTTCTCATGATGGCAGGATCACTTATCTATGGCTTTTTTCTGGCTATTTCTGGATATATAACTAACACTAATATATTGATAATTTCACTTATCTTCTGTGGGGTAGGTGCGGGAGTTATGTTTGTTCCCTCCATGATGATGGCGGCTTCTCTTGCGAAAAGAGAGTACAATGCCAGTGTCATGGCTGGATTTACAGGTGTCGGGAGCATTGGCTTTATGCTCGGACCCATTTTTGCAGTATTAATTCTACGTTTTTTAGAAAAATTTTATCCTAATATATCTTTTGGAACTGTTTCTTTGCTTTTTGGTTCCTTAGAAATATTAGTTGTTTTCTTTACCCTTCCTCTCTATAAAAAACTAAGGGCAGTTACATGAGTATTGAACTACAACATATTTTAGTTTATACAATCGTTTCTTCTGCTTTTCTTAAACTCATATATCCACTCCTGAAAATCCTTTATAAAAAAATATTTATTTCTAAAAATGAAAGCAAAGAGGAAGATCCATTTTCTTGTTATACTGGCGTCTGTTCAAAATGTAAGATTAAAGAATAGAGATATTATCTTTTACCCGATGAATATATTGATGTATTTTATTATTTTTATTCTATATGCTCTGAATAATCTCTCTTCGGAGGCCTTGGGGTGGAAAGAGAGTTTGAGTATTGCCAATAAAAATAATCCTGCTTATGATGCCGAGCGTTTGAATTTGGAAATATCACGTTCTGAAATTATTACTTCGGGGCTTTTGCCAAACCCCGCTTTTAATAATCAAGTAATCATTCGGGGAGAGCCAGAACCTATTCGGAATGTATATACCTATCCCCAGGACTTTAGTGGAAATACAATTGGAGTGGGAGGTAGAAAAGAGCCCTTTCATCCTTTGAATCGACAGGATTGGTTTCAGATGACCATGCGTATTCCAGTGGCAGGTCAACGCCAGCTTGCCATAGAATTAGCAAAAAATAATCTACGAGTTGCCAGAGAAAACTTAAAAGAATTTCAGAGAAATCTCTTTTTTATCACAGCGAATAAGTGGTTGGATGTTTGGTTGAGTGGTGAGAAAGTAAAATTGTATGAAAAAGCTAAATCATTTTCAGAGGATCTCTTACGTAAAAATGAATTGCGACTAAAAAATGAAGTAATCACCAAAACAGAATATTCGCGGACTCAAATTTTGGATCAAAAATACCAGGCTCAACTGTCTTTGGAACAGGTTAACCTAAAAAATGAATTGAGAAAACTAGGGGTTCTTTTGGGAACAGATAAAGAATTAGTGATACGTCAAAATGATCTCTTAGAAATCCCCACGAAAATAGAGTCTGAAGAGGATCTCTATAATTATTCGTATAACAATAGACCTGACTTGTTGGCTTATTTAGCTCAGATTGATTCTGCCCGCAAAGATATTGATTTGCAGGAAGCCTTCGCCTATCCTCAACCCGAGGTGGGACTCATTTCTAACCCCCAAAACGGGGAGAAATACTATGGAACATTTTTGACTCTTCCTCTGCCTGTATTTAATAGAAATCAGGGCAATATCTTGAAATCTAAGTCAACTTTGATTCAAAAACAAGAATATTTACGCAATATTGAGTTAAATTTAAGAACCGAGGTAAGAAATAGTCTTGCAGATTTCAATCTTGCCAAGGAAAATTTTGAGAGGTACAGGGCCATATTTGAGCTTTCTGAAAAAGTTCTGGAGACAGTGAGATACGGATATTTAAAAGGGGGAACCACAATCGTAGATTTTTTAGAAGCACAAAGAAACTGGCTGGAAACGCAGAGTCAATATTATGATTTTTATTGGAATTACAGAAAATCCTATTTTCAACTCCTTTATGTTTCTTCAAAAATTTTAGAGGTAGAAAAGTGATGAAAAATATTTTATACTCTCTATTATTTATAATACTAACATTTATTAATATATTTAATTGTAAAAAAGAAGTTACCAATACAAATTTAATTGCAAATTACAAGCAACCTAAGATCTTAGAGGGAGGAAAATTTATTGAATTTTCGGGGAATCACCCTCAGTTGGTGCTTTTTAATCACCGTCCTGTAAAAAGAATAGATGTAGATATTGATTTAAAAGCTCCTGCAACTGTCATTGGTAAGGTAAAAAATGCAGAGAGAATAGGTGGTCAACCCCTTGTACTATTTGCCTCTCCTGAACTAACGGGTACTTATTCTGCCTATATTCAAAATTTACTTTCTATTCAAGTTGCCAAAATGAATTATAATCGAACAAAAGATCTCTATGAGCATGGTGCCTCCACAGGAAAAGAGTTAAATGATACATCTACAGAACTTTTTGCTCGCGAGACAACTCTTGCTGAAAGCGAAGCTAAACTCCGCAGAGAAGGGTTTTCGCCCAATGATATGAAGGGTGCTAAAACAGGAACAGTCTGGCTTGTCTCTGATCTTCCTGAAACAGAATTAAATGTACTACAAAAAGGTCTAAAATGTAAATTGGAGTTTCCCTCCCTTCCCGGAGAGTCATTTGATGGAACAATTGAAGCCCTGGCAGAAGTTTTAAATATTGAAACTAGAAAGGCAAGAACTAGAATTATTTTAATAGACAAAGATGATAGAATTAGACCTGGCATGTATGGAAAAGTAAAATTTCAAGTGAGTCATAATGGACTTATGGTTCCTAAAAATAGTGTTTTTAGTTTTAATGCAAGATACTATGTTTTTTTAAGAAAAAGTAATACAATTTTCGAGAGAAGAGAGGTTGAGATTTCTTCTGAAACTGAGGATATGATTGAAATTGAGCGTGGTTTAGAGTTGGATGAATCCGTTATAGATACTAATGTAATACTATTAAAGGGACTTTCCATTGGTATCTAAATTTACTGCCCGTACTACAATTCGATTTATTTTAAAGAGAAGATATCCTCTTTTATTACTTTCCTTTTTTATATGTATTGCAGGTATTTGGTCATGGAATAGATTAGAATTTGAAGCATACCCGGATATTGGCGATACGGAAGTAAGTATTGTAACAAAACTAACTGGCATAAGTGTCGAAGACATGGAGACGCAAATTACTGTCCCCATTGAAAAAATTATGAATACTGTCCCTGGAGTAATATCATCCCGTTCTAGAACAATTTTTGGTCTTTCTATAGTCAGTCTTATTTTTGAAGAAAAAATGGATATTTACCTTGCCCGTCAAATGGTCTCTGAAAAATTAGCGGCTCTAGATTTGCCTCCGGGCTCAGATCCTCAAATTTCCCCTATGACTTCCTCTGTGGGTGAGATTTTTAGATATGTAATAGAGGGGGAAGAGGTGATACCACTTGCAACTCTTCGAGAAATACAGGAATATATTGTAGTACCTAGACTACTCTTAGCTTATGGGGTGGCAGATGTTATTAATTTTGGAGGACATATCAGACAATATCAAGTGGTACTAAATCCCATTCAATTAGAAAAATATGATATTACAGTAGAAGAAATAGCAAACTCTATTCAGGAGAATAATAAAAATGCTGGCGGTAACTTTTTAGTTCTCGGAATAAGCAGGATCAATATAAGGGGTATTGGAAGAATAGCCAAGCTAGAGGACATTGAAAATATTGTAGTTAAAAATAGAGGCGGTGTACCTATTCTCATCAAGGATATTGCCAGTGTCGAGGAAGGGATTAAACCACAATTAGGTCTTCTTAGTTATTTTGATAAAAACAGAGACAAGGTAATTTTATCAGGTGTAGAAGGTATTATATTACTTAGAAAGTTTGAGAATCCCCGCAGAACAATCATTGCTATCAATGATGTTATCAATGAATTAAATACAAGCATCTTACCGAAAGGAATAAAAATTCATCCTTTTTATGATAGAAGTGATTTAATAAAAAGAACTATCAATAATGTTTTTAGAAATTTATTAATTGGAACTCTCATTATTTTTGTTTTTTTTGGTTTCGTCTTAGGTACCTGGAGGGGTGCTATAATAGGAACTATGTCTATTCCCTTCGTAGTTTTATTTACATTTTTTTGTATTTATATAACAAAAACCCCTGCTGTTTTATTATCACTCGGATCTATAGATTTTGGTATTATTGCAGATGCCGCAACAGTTACTATGGCTACTTATGTAAGGCAATATGAAAATTTAATGAAACCTGAATTATCATCTTTGCGATACAATGCAATTGTTCAATCTTATTATCAATCAAGAGGAAAAATATTATTTACATTATCAATTTTATTAGTAGGATTAATGCCTATTTTAACTTTGGATAAAGTAGAGGGAAAGTTTTTTATTCCATTGGTTAAAACTTTTTTCTTTGCGATTTCAGGTTCAATAATATACTCAATTGTATTACTTCCTATTTTAATATTTATTTTTATGAGAAAGCAATTTGAGATTAAAGAAAATTTAATTATTGAAAAATTGCAAGAAAAATATTCTGAACTACTTTGGGATATAATACAGGCTCCGAGAAAATTTATATTAATATGTATTACACTTCTACTTTCTGGATCAATATCTTTTTTTATGCTGGGTAGTGAATTCTTACCAGAAATAGATGAGGGTTGCCTTTGGATGCGAATCTATCTACCCTCTGGAGTTTCTTTGGAGGAATCTAGAAAATATTCTGAAATTATATTGAAACAATTGTCTAAATATCCCGAAATATCTGGCGTTCTGACTCAATTAGGTCAAAATGATGATGGAACTGATCCATTTGGGACGAATCATATTGAGGCCTTGGTTCAATTGAATCCTCCAAGTTTATTACCAGGACAGGGAAGAGGTAAAAAAGAACTAATCGAGGAAGTAAAAAATGTCTTAAAATTTTATCTCCCTGGAGCGGCTTTCTTAATTACACAACCTATTTTGGATAACACAACAGAGGTTGCGACTGGAACTTCTGCTAATTTAGCCGTATTAATTACGGGTAACTCTCTAAAGGAATTACGACATGTATCTCATCAAATATTAAATCTAGTGAAATCAATAGATGGTGCCTCGGAAACATCGATGGAACAGGTAGATCAAGAGCAAACACAGTTAGTTGTGGAAATTGACAGGGATGCTTCTTCGAGATATGGAGTAAATGTTTCTGGAATTAACCATATCTTAGAAACTGCAATAGGTGGGATGCCTGTAAGTTATCTCTATGAAAATGAAAGACGATTTGAAATTATAGTTAGGTTTACTCAAGAAAGTCGTAGTACACCAGATTCTATTGGTAAAATTTTAGTAATTTCGCAGAGTGGCCAAAAAATTCCCCTTTCGATGGTTGCTAGAATATATCTAAAAGAAGGGGACAGTATTTTATTTCGCGAAGATGGCAAGAGACAAATGATAGTGAAAACCAATATTCGTGGAAGGGATAATGGAAGTTTCGCGTCTGAAGTAAATGATAGAATTTCAAAAGAAATTTTATTACCAAAAGATATAAATCTAAAACTAGGGGGAGAATTTCAAAATTTAGATAGAGCAAAAAAAAGTATGGCTATATTAATTCCATTGGCTGTCATACTAATTTATGTAGCTTTATTGATTTTATTTCATTATAATAATAAGTATGTATTGGTTGTGATGGCAAATATCCCTGTTGCATTATCAGGCGGAGCTATTGCTCTCTATATTAGAGGAATGAACTTAAATATATCCTCTATTGCAGGATTTATTTCCTTGATAGGTATCTCTATAATGAGTGCACTCCTTCTAGTCGGGTATCTCGAAAAGAAAAGAAAGGGGGGAATGCCACTTGAAATTACAATACGTTTTGGAGCGGTTACCCTTTTTAAACCCAGAATATTAGTAAATGGTATTGCAATTTTAGGATTTATACCCGCTGCATTGAGCACAGGGGTTGGAACGGACTTCCAAAGACCATTGGCTACAGTAATTGTGGGTGGCTTAAGTCTCTCTGTTGGTTTTACTATCTTTTTAACTCCTTTATTGTTTTATCTAGCAGAGAATAAAGAAATTAAATTAGTAACATTTCTTAAAATATTATTTCCCTATACCAAAAAGAAGGTGTTAGTATGAAATTTATGTCCTTACCAACTAAATCTTGGGCTGTTTTTATTATCACTAGTCCAGATTTAAAACCAGATGAAATTACTTCTAAGATTAGGATTACCCCTGATTATTTTCAAGAACCCTCATTGACAGACTCAGGTGAAAATATTCCTGGAATCTGGCAGTTGAATTCTACCATTGATGAAGAATTAGAATTAGAAGAACAGATTTGGGATATTCTAAAAAAAATTGCCCCAGTTAGAAAAGAAGTCAAAGATGCAATTGAGCAAATATCTGCCTATATTTATTGCTCCATTGAATTTTCTGATAGTGATACAGGTGGATTTAAGTTTTCTCCAAGGTTATTGAATTTACTATCAAATTTAGGTGTTCCAATTCAAATTCATCCATACAAAAAAGAGAGGAGTTTATCATAATGCATTCGAAAATTATTCATTTATTGTTTTATATTCTATTTATTTTTAATTGTTCCTCTCCAAGTTTTAATGAACCTGATATTTCCGGTATTTCAAAAAATAAAAAATGGTCTTTAAGCTCACCTGATGGAAAGGGAACAGTAGAAATTATAAATACCAATTTATCATCATATTTACCTTTTTTCACTAATAAAGAATCATTGTACTACAAAGTTAGTTATGATGGACAAACAATTGTAGAATGGTCCCCTTTGGGAATAGATTATGAAAATATCAACTTTTATTCTGATTTAGAATTAGTTGGCATAACTGAAAAAATAGATCATGATAAATATAGTCTTGCTCATGGAAAAAAATCATTTGTAGATGAGCAATATAAAGAATATGTATTACGATTTAAAAATAAAACTCAAAAAATTATCGAACTACTTTTTAGATTACAAAATAATGGAGTAGGTTTTCGTTATAGAATTCCTGCTCAAGAAGGGATTTCAGCCAAAGGAAAAATAATCAAGGAATATTCTGGATTTAGATTTCCAAAAAATAGTGATATTTGGCAACAGGAGTACCAAGAGGCAAGTAAAGTGAGCCCTGCTTATGAGTATTACTTCACAAAAGGTAAAACAGGAGATGATCACTCTGGTAAAGCATCTATACGGTCTATTTTTCAACCCTTGGTTGGATTTACAGGTCTTGTAATTTTTGGTAGTGATGGTTGGGCTTTTCCTGCATTGATTGAAACTCCCAGCAAACAGTATGTATTACTTACTGAGGCAGGATTAAATTCGCAATATGTAGCAACGCATTTAGATGTGGATACCAAGACAGGTCTTTATACAATTGCCTTTCCTGCTAAAAAAGAAGGGCAAGGAATAGGGGAGGTTATACCAACAGCAAGTCTTCCCTTTTTATCTACTTGGAAAATTTTAGGATATGGAGATTTAAAAAGTATCACAGAGTCAACGATTGTTACAGACTTTAGTGAGCCTCTCGATCCAATTTTTAATAATCAGATACCAAGCTGGATCAAATCGGGAAAGTCAACCTGGGACTGGTGGAGTTATTTAGAAACAGGGGACTTAGAGAGACAGAAAAAATATGCAGACTCAGCCAGTGATTTTGGTTGGGAATATGTGTTGGTAGATGCAAATTGGAATAAGTGGAACAATGGAGAGCCTGAACCTCAAATTAAAGAATTAGTAAAATATGCAGGGGATAAAAATATTTCTGTGATACTTTGGTATAATTCAGGGGGAGGTACAAATTCAGTGATGGAGGAGCCAAGGGATCGTCTCTTCGAAAAAGAAACTAGACAAAAAGAATTTGCCAAACTAAAAGAGTGGGGCATCAAAGGAATAAAGATAGATTTTTGGCAAAGTGACAAACAGATGATGGTGCAAAAATACTTAGAAGTACTACGGGACGCAGCAGAATATAATCTATTAATCAATTTTCATGGGGCAACTATGCCTAGGGGTTGGGAGAGACAGTTTCCTAATTTAATGACCGTTGAGGCTGTAAAAGGGGCTGAATGGTATAGATTTCCAGTTTTTTCGGGTCCATCTTCTAGAGATAATGTATATTACTTTTTTACTAGAAATCTTGTGGGTCCCATGGACTATACTCCTGTAGTTTTTGAAACTGCGTATGACCAACAAAAAATAGGATATGCTCATTCTTTGGCATTGACTATAATATTTGAGTCCGCAATACAGCATTTTGCTGATAATGCAGATGATGAGAAAAGTGGATACAAAAAGATATTTAATACATATCCATTTGTAAAACAATTTATGAAAGATGTTCCCACTTCTTGGGATGAGACCAAATATTTAGAAGGTCACCCTGACACTCATATAGTGATTGCTAGAAGAAAAGGAAAGAAATGGTATCTTGCAGGAATTAGCTCCTCAAATAAGAATTTAATGATAAAACTTCCACTAACTTTTTTAGGTCAAGAAAACTATACGGGTATTTTGATTACAGAAGATGAAAAAGGAAATAAACTTAAGTTAAATCAACAGGAATTTAAAAAGGATAATGTTCTTGATATTGAAATTTTACCACAGGGTGGTTTTGTCATAGATCTAAGTATTCAAATTTAAGTTATATTTTTAAAGAGTAAAATTGAGTTTAGTATTATAAATAGAATTTGAAGTTTGAATAGTAAAATTATTTAGCAGTAAATCTAAGTACAAAAATGAATAATTTAAAACATTTTTTAAGTAAAATACTAAAATTATTAATTGAGTATTTATTCATAATCTATTCTTTAACATATTATAAGTAACTAAAAAAATCAACAGATTTCCAATTAAATGAATATAAGATATTAGAATTCCCAAGATTGGAATTTTATTGTAAGGGTATAAATGATTTATTGATATTAGTATCACGGAAATAAATAATATTATGAAATATGAGGTAAATATTCTCCAATCCAAATTGGTAAAAAATAATTTATGTATACATACTAAAATTGGAAATAGGAGAAGTACCTTATGATGAATCCAAGAGAGGGGCGATATTAATAGACTTCCGGATAAAAATAATCCAAAAATAAGGTAATTAAATTCTCCCTTTAATTCTAAGCCAGGAAGAGAGTTTAAAAATGAAATTCTACTCAAATAATTAATTGGTGGAAGGGAAGTTTTAATTATAAAATATATAATATAAAGTGTTATAATAAAAGAGATACTTTTCCCGATAAGTGGAGCATTTATGAAAACTTCTGTCCCAAAATAAGGATCTATATAATTACTGACAAAAATCCGATGAAAAAATCCCTTAATAGATTGATTGTGTACTACGGAATATGGCCAGCCCAAATTTGAAATAGTATCTCCAGAGACAGTTCCGAAGATTAGATTATTCAAATAATATAAATGTAAATCATATCCAAATGAATAAACAGATACGAGGGAGAATAATATCCCAAAAAGAATAGTAGAAAAAATAACAGATAACCTAGTTCTAAATAAAAAATAGGGGAGCATCAATATAGGACTTAATTTTAGAAGAATACCAATACTCAAGAAAAAGCCAGATAAAATTGGATATTTTTCTGAGACTATAAAACTCATGCAAAGAGTTGTAAAAATTAAAATATTGATCTGACCATTTATAAAATCATTTTTAAAAGGCCATAAAATTGAACCCAAAAATAAGGCTAATCCAAAAAATCCTAGAAAAATATATATATTATTATTAAAATGTACTACGTTTTGATTCGAATATAATGAAATTGAGTAAGTTAAGAGTAAAATAGTAAAAAATAATAGAATTTCCTTGTATAGAGTAAATATTCTTTGGGATTCTAAAATAGGATATTTTGCTAATTCCCTAAACAGAAGCAATGACTGCGGAGGATATAAAAAACTTCTAAATTCTGTATAGGGTATATTTAGTTCATTTGATATTTTTTCAGTATTCTGATTATCATATGGAGAGAGGTCTTTTGCAATGGAAGTTCCAGCAATGTAATAAGCAGGAAAATCTAAAAGAATCTCTTTTGATGAAAATTTACTATTTTTATTTGCATTGGAATAAAAAAAACCAACTCCAAAAAATAATAAAATAGTACATAAAAACTTAAAAAGAAATGAATTTTCATTTTTTTTTAAAAATTTAGAAATCATTCTTTCCAGCAGGCTTCTTTTGTGTTACTTACTTCCAAGAAACTCTCGTCTGGTATTGAGTCAATTTCCTGCTTAAAAACTATTTCTAATCGTTTTAATCGAGCAAGAAGTTTCTTGTCGGCCTCAGTATTTGAATCTACCAACTCAGCTTTTAATTTTTTTAGAGCACTTACTTTTTGTTTGTACTCTTCTTTTGAGAAAGTAGCTAAAAAATCTTTATCGATTCTAAGTAGTACGCCATATTTAGTTTGCATGATAGAGTCATATCTTTCATCTTCCATTGAACAAAATATGGCCTTTTTCTCGATTACTTGTTCGAGACTGATGCTTCTCTCATGACCAACTCTCTCATGAGTGGATTTTTTTCCTGATTTTGCTACTTCCCTATCAGTCAATCCCAACTCATCAATTAGTGATACATTTGCTCCAGCTCCAACTGCAAAATACCCTAATCCAAAACCTTTTTCATTACAATTTGCTTCCGTAATTGAGTTTGTAATTATAAATTCATTTGCTCCCAAGCATTCCTGTAGCTTTTTAAATTCAAGTCCTTTGTAGTACCAATCATACTGAATCCCGTTGAATAATTCACTTAAATTATTATAGTATCCTTTTGTATATGCTTTTCTTTCATTAACAATACCCGTTTTATCTACTAGTGGATAATTACTTTTTTCTAATATTAATCCTAGTGAAAATGAAAGTAGTACTATATTTAAAATTATAATATGTTTTAATGGAAAATATAATTTGTAGTACTCATTAAAAAAATTATCCATACAAAAAATAAAAATTACAAAGTAGGGAAGGAGTAACCTAAATCCCATGAAATCTCCACCTACTCTAATAATATAGTGTGCGATGAGAATTGTTAGGAGAAGCTCTCTAAGTGGAAACAATCGTCTAGCGGATTTTTCTTTTTCCTTATCCAATAGCGTACTATTTTTATTAAAATAAATATTTTTTACTACTAAAACTATTACTATTATAGTACTTACTAATACAAATTTGGAATAAAATATAAAGTGATAGAGGTATTTTAATCCATCGTAGTACCTAGATTTCCCACCCGATTTTGCATAAAATGTATTGGGAAATATATCACCAAAATAAATAAATCGAAAAATATGATAAATACCCGCAAATAAAAACACCGCAGTAGAGAACTGAAAAATCCATTTCCAGTCTAATTCTCTTTTTTCGTATATTCTCCATAAAAAATAAAATGGTAAAAGAAGTCCCATTTCAGGTCTAGTGTGATACAATATAGATGATACTGCTCCAATAAAAAATGGAGAATCTAACTCCTTACCATAGGTTTGAGTTAATAAAAGACTCAACATAAAAAATGTAAAGGAAAATTCTAAACCTGAGGTTGAAAAATCCCTAAAACCTTCATGACATACAAGTAAAGCAGGTAATAAATAAATTGTATTACCTTTTTTTATCTTATCATAAAATAAAAGTAAATAGCCAGAAAGACTAAAAAATAATCCTAATAGAATTGATCCTTTATGAAAATGAATTCCAATGAAGTGTAGACAACTTACCAAAAATAACCAATATGGATGAGTGAACCCTTCTACCCGTTCTCCCTCATTAAAAACCAGTCCATGATCTGCACTTATGCTCAGGATATATCTAAAAGATATATATGCATCCTCCGCTACCCAGATTCTAGTTACAAAAGCATATACAGCTAAAAGAAAGTATGCTACCATCCAATTAAAATGGTTTTTATTCCTAGAATATAGATTTAAAAAGCTCAAAAAAAATTCCTTAGGACTTTAAATTTGGGAAATGGGATAGAATTCTTTTTGTCAATTCGTCCGGATCTCTCATATCTATTGTAGTACTATAATCTGCTATTGATCTATAAAATATGGATCTTCTTCGTAGAGTTTCGGAGTAGGGTTCTCTTGAGCTTAAGGAAGGGCGGGAAGGATCATTGGAAACTTTATTGACTAAATATGTATGATCTCCATCGAGTTGGATGATTTTTCCAATTTTTTTTAATATAGATACTTTTCGATTGCTCAGTATTTCATTTCCATTGTCATCAATATCAAAAATGATTCCACCACCACAATCTAAAATGATATTTTTACAATTTTCAATTTTTTTAAGAATTGAATACTCTAGGTCTCTAAATATTTGCCATTTCCCATTGTTGGCTTTGATATATTCACTGATGGATATTCCACCTAACTCATAAATGGCAATCATATCTGTTGAAATTACAGACATTCCAGTTAATTTAGATAATTTACGTGATATTTTAGATTTTCCAACTCCTCTAGGACCAATAAAAATAAGGTTCAAATGCTAGCCTCTATGGAGATCTAGGAGTTGTTTTTGTATTTCAGGGATACTTGTAAATAAAGCCTCGATATCTTTATCTGTCATGCCCACCTGTTTTAGGGCAAATGGGGATAATTCTTGATTGATTCCACCTATATCAATTCCTATTCCAGATATGACTGTGATTGTATTAGCTATATGTACTACAGAAGTTAAAATTGGAAACTTATGTGCCAACTCAGGATTATGGTGACAGGAAACAACTTCTTTTAATTCATCAGGAAAATTCCAGGCTGTTAGAACCTTTAATCCTATTTCTTGATGATCATATCCAAAGTGTTTTTTTTCTACTTCGGTGAAAGTAGTTTCCATATTTTTTAATTCATCCCGAATATTTAAAATTTTTCCTGGAAAAAATTGTGTAAGTATTACTTTCCCAATATCATGTAAAAGACCAGAGGTGAATGCCAAATCTTTTGGTATGGGTAGCTTTTTTAGAGCTATAATTCTGGCAGACAATTCAGCAACTACCAGACTGTGCATCCACATTTCATCGGCTTCGAGCTGGTATCCTTTTAAGTCTTTTTGTAAAACTGCCTTAGAAGCACTCAGCATTATAATTTCTTTAACTGTATCGAGTCCCAATGTCATCAGTGACTCCGATACAGTTCTTACAGGTTTGCTGGCTCTGTAGTACGAAGAGTTGGATAGTTTTATGATTGAAGCAGTTATGGAGGGATCTTTTGATATTTCTGTTGCAACCTCATTGATGCTAACATCAGGTTTTTGAACTAAGCTCATGATACGAACAACCACATTCGACATAGGTGGTAATTTTTTTACATCATTTAAAAGAGCATCTATTTGATCTTTCATAGGTTATCTCACTTTATAGAGGTACTTTTCCATACCTGCTTTTTTAAGAAGAATTCTTCCATCGTCTAAATAAAGAGTAATCGTTCTCCCCTCGTGTCCCCCAACATCCTCTACAATGAGAGGTATTTTTCTATTTGCCAATTCTTCCTTAACAAAAGTAATATTATTTTCCCCGATATTTTGTAAAAACTGTGAGGATATATTTTTAAACATGGAAGATCCACCAAAAATCCTAGCAGAGTAAGTTCCGGGCTTTGCACCCTCATCTTCAAATGCCTTTATGAGTTTGGGGATAGCAGTTTCAGCATATTTGCCAGGAAACTTAATTTTATCTTTTCCCATTAAATCCTTGGCTAACATAATATGGGAAATGGCTCCAATTTTGGAATCTGGTTGGTAGAGCACAATTCCTATACAGGAACCAAGGGTTGTCCTCAATAAATTGGGGGACTTAGAGATAGAAATCTCAGCAATTCCTACATTGATAAGTTTAGAATCTCTACTCAGCATATTCGCGGGCTATTCCGAAGTTAAGAGTAAAGGTTAGGAAGTAAACAAAAATATAAGTTTTGAGTTTATGAAATAGTTTAGGTATTTAGTTTTCTTAAAACTGGCTTCCTAAAAATATAATCCTATTGTAATTAAAAATTAAGCAAAAATGAGTTTTCATAAAGGAAAAATCAAATGAGTTATGAACTTCTTTCTAAGGAGCCTATTCGAAAGATTAGGCTGGGGGAATGTGATGTAGTTATTTTAGGGACAGCCCATGTGAGTCAGGCAAGTGTAGACTCTGTAGAGGCACTCATACAACAAGAAAAGCCCGATACAGTTTGTGTTGAATTATGTCCTTCTAGGGTTCGTTCTCTCAAGGATTTGGAATATTGGAAAAAGTTGGATATTTTTACTGTTTTTAAAGAGCGAAAAATGTACCTTTTATTATCAAGCCTCATATTATCTTCCTTTCAAAAAAAGCTGGGATATGGTAAAGTTAAACCTGGCGATGAAATGCGTAAGGCAATAGAATTAGCCGAAAAAGATAATTTAAAAATGATTCCTGTGGATCGTGAGATACAAACCACCCTCAAAAGAGCCTGGGGAAATGTTGGATTTTTCTCTAAGTCATACCTGATTTCTGCCTTAATATCTTCATTGCTGGTAAAAGAGGAAATAACAGAAGAAAAAATAGAAGAAATGAAATCTGAGGATGCACTCAAGGATATTTTTTCTCAATTGCCAGGAAGATTTGATCAGGTAAAGAAAGTTATTATTGATGAAAGAGATGAGTACCTAGCTGAAAAAATTCGACAGTCTGCTATGGATGGTTCCAAAAAGCTCTTGGCTGTAGTAGGGGCGGGTCATCTTGAGGGGATTATGAAATACATCAATGAAGAAAGAAATATCATTGAACTAGATGTATTACCAACTTCCACCTGGAAAGATAAAATCACCCTTGTTTTGGTTCCTATGTTTTTGGTAGGTCTTGCTGTATATACATTTTATACTTCGGGACAAGAGGCAGGAATTGATCTTGTTTTGAAATGGATTGTAGTAAAATCTTTTCTTTCAGCTCTAGGAGCAATGATTGCCTTGGCTCATCCCTTTTCAATTCTACTTGCCGCAATTTCAGCTCCATTTGGAAACTTTAATCCAATTATTAAACCAGGTTGGCTTGCCGCACTTTGTGAGTCATATCTTCGCAAGCCTCTTGTGGAAGATTTTGAAAATATTGCTCAGGATTCAGAACATTTTAGTGGATATTGGAGAAATCGTGTGATACGAATATTTCTTGTTTTATTACTCCCGCAGATCGGAAGTAGTATTGGAACGTTTATAGTGACAATGAAGGCTATGGAGGGTATAAAGATTCTTTGACATATACTTTTTGTAATTAAAAGATTAATTCAAAATAGCCTGTGCCTTTTTGCCTCTTAAAAAATATGTTTTCATTGGTCCTTTTCCTTTGACATCTACATTTCCTCTGTACTCGAAATCATACTTGTCCTTTAAAAGTAAGAAAAGTTCTTCAGTAGCATGTATCTCATTCGGGAGTCCATGAGACTCCATTCTGCTGGCAAGATTTACTGTATCACCCCATAAATCATAAATAAATTTACTTGTTCCTATAACGCCTGCCACCACAGGTCCAGAATTTATTCCTATTCTTAATTCCATATTTGTACTACTTTCTTTATTTAGTTCTTTGATACATTCAATCATCTCCATTGCTAAGTCAACCATTGCCTCTGCATAGTCTTCTCTAGGAGTTGGTAGACCACTGACAGCCATATAGCAGTCGCCAATGGTTTTTATTTTTTCAACTCCATGTTTATGTGCTAAAATATCGAAATTAGAGAAGAGTTGATTTAATAATTCTACAATCTTTTCTGCTCCATTTTCTTGGGATAACCTTGTAAACCCAACAAGATCTGCGAAGAGTACCGCAACATTAGGGAATGAATCCGCTATGGTTTGCTCTCCTGATCTAAGTCTGGTTGCGATTTGCGAAGGGAGGATATTTAATAGAAGTTTTTCATTTTCTATATTTTTTTGGTGTATCTCAGCATTTTTTTCCTCAATACTACTTGCCATATTATTAAAAGTATCTGCCAATTCTCCAAACTCATCTTTGGATGAAATACTTACCCGCTCAGCATAATTACCAAGGGCTAATTCATGTGTGCCTTTCATGAGAATTTCAATTGGATCAATAAATAATTTTGTAAATTTAAGAACGATAAAAGTGATGAGAACACTCAATATAATTGTAAATATAATTAATAATTTAGTAAATCTGTATATTGGTTCATAAGCCTCTTCTAAATCGATTTCAGAAAGAATGCTCCAATCTAGGTCTTCAATGTCTAATTTGCTATAGGAACTGAGTACTGGAACACCCCTATAATCTAATATGATTTGGGTATTTGTATTACCATTCATAGCATCAATTGAGGCTAAAGTTTTTACAGTTTGCTCTAAAATCGATGTATTATAGTTTCTAATTCTACCAATTTCTTCTGAATCTATTCCTATTTGGCCTAGCATTTTAAAATACTCATTTGGTGACTCAATGAGAAAACGGCTATTACTTCTCATTTTAAAATCTCGTCCTACAAGATAAGTTTCTCCTGAGTTACCCAATCCATCATCCTTCCAATTTCCACCACCCGTCATTACCTTATTGATTTCGTTTACAGGGAGTTGGAATCCTAAAACTCCCAAAGGTACTCCATCTTCTTCAATAATATCAGCTATAAAAGCAGAGGGAGCCTGTAAGCTAGGTGTGTAGGACTCAAAATCAGATATTTTTGCATGTTTCAATTTTTTAGAACTTAGGACAGTCTTCACTAGTTCAGAAAACCGAGTATTTTTATAGGGTCCAGTAAATAAATTAGTTCCAAAATCAATCTCTTTATAAACCGTATAAATAATATCTCCTTCTTTGTTTATGATAAACATATCATAAAATCCAAAGTTTTCAATATAATTTTTAAATATACTGTGATACTCGTTATGAACTTTGTTGTACTGGCTTAATTTAGTGGCTGTAATTAATTTTTCTTTTCCACCAATGGGGTAGGGATTATTTGAAATATATTCGTACTGCAGAAGATTAGTTTCTTTACTTTTGGGAAGAAATTGATTTACATTGAAGTCTTCTGAATTTTTTTTGTCATACTCAGCTTTTATAATATTTTTATAAAAGTTTTCATTTTTTAAAATAACTTCATCGCTTATACTATTATTCTTTAGATTACTAAATGCTAGGCTAAAATCTTTTGTAGCAGATATCAACATTTTACTTTCCGATAATGTATCAACCTGTGCTCTCATATTATGAAAGTATGTTTTGATTTGGTATGCTTTAGTAGATCGTATAGAAGTTAACTGATTAAAGATTGTGGAACTGAGGGAACTTTTGCCAGTGAGATACCCTAAACCTCCAATGGTTAGAATAGAGGGCACTGTGACCGAAAAAAACATAACAAGAAGTTTAGATTTAATTTTTAGATGACTCATTCTAACTCCCAATATTTTATTTAGCATTTGTAGGATTTGATTCTTTTAATAGCATTGCTTATTATAAGTATCGACTGGAACTTGTCAATTATTTTCAAAATCAATTCTTCTTTTTATATTAAGTCTATTCATTTAAATTACTATAAAATACTCTATCAATTTTATAATCTTGCCAAAAGCTCAGCCTTTTTAGAAGAGAATTCTTCTTCGGTTAAAATTCCTTTTTGTTTTAAATCAGCTAACCTTTCAATTTTCAAAAAGATATCATCTTCAATGGCAGAATTCTGATTAGAGCCAGGAATCATAGGA